>SL_4KL_010_BRINEDRAFT_10000497_pt1 | contig 20216 bp, 14 predicted proteins | sample SodLak_010_BRINE_2_FD_10664 | JGI IMG/M metagenome (IMG submission 10664)
TGGNTCTCATTGCGTATCGGAACGGCTGCCCGTGTCCAGGTCACGAGTCGATCTCCATCACGAAGCATCACGAACACGACGAACACGGTGATCGTTAACCCAATGATGATGTTGGGAAGGTTCTGAATGGTTTGACCGATCTGGACGGCAAGCGTTTCGGCCGCAGTTTCGAAGATCTCACGGTTCTCTAAAACGATGGTTTGGATATCGGCTTCGATGCCCAACTCCTGCAACCCAACTTCGATCTCTGGAGCGCCGAAATCGGCGTTCTGAAGCCTCTGAGCAAGCACGAACGCTTCCTGGGTCAATTGAGTGAGAAGGTATACGAGTGGTAGTGCAACGCCGAAGACGGTCATGATGGTTAACACGAGTGCGGAGAGATCACGCCGGATGTGATTCACCAGCCGCCGGTGGATCGGTAAGAGAATATATGCGAAAATGATGCCGAACAGAACGTATTGTAAATACGGCATGATGACAAGCACAGCGAGAATAACAATTCCGACCGTGAAAACTAAAATCGCTTTTTCTTCCGTGAACCAGGACAAATCACGGTCGCCTATATCCATGCCTAAGAACTAGCCTGTCTACGCAAATCACGCACACCCATATAAAAATACCTCAGGAGTACTGCTATTTTTGTGAAACCGGTAATCGGTCGTGTGGTAAACAGCAGCCTCGGAACGATTTGAATAGCCGATCACCGTGCGTTATAGATGCGTGTACACGGGTTCTATCCCCGTGAATGACTACTGTCGGCGTCGGATCGCCAACAACGAAACTGCAAGGAGTGCGAGGACGGCTGTCACAACACCGAAACCGACGGTATCTTCCGTATCATCCTCGTCTGGAACGTCAGCCTCGCTGTCATCAGCCTGGGCAACGACCTCAAAGCCGTCGAGTGAGGTTCCAGCAGTCCACGTTGCGGACTCGCCGTCACTACTCGACGGATCCGGTGTTGCCGAGGTTATTTCATATCCGTCTGGAGCCACGACAGTAAACGGCTGATCGGGCTCGAACCCAGAGGCGAACGGCTCAGTTACCGTCACCCGGTCGTCGTCAACCGCCGCGAGATTCGACCAGGTCAGCGATAGGGTGACGAGACCAACATCACCGTCACGCTGGAGTTCGATACTCGCATCGCTCACTGACATCTCCCGGTCGGTCGCCACACTCGCATCCTCGGAAACGGCCGTCATCCTGTTTTCGAAGCGCTCGGACAACTCCGCCTGTGCTGTCTCGTTGTCCTGTAGTTCTTCGAACGCCGCCTGTTCGTCGTCGCTATCCAGGTCGTACGCGAAGGTCACCGACACATCGGCGGCACCGTCCGCATCCAGTTCCACAAGGAACTGTTCCTCGTCCGTTTGGGCTACGGCCGGTGCCGCCGCCATCGACAAGACCATCGCAATACAGAGAACCACACCGACAATTCGAATCGTGAACCGTCTCATGTTGGATTCATTAGTGTCTCAGTTAAGTCGTATCTCTTATTTGGTGTTGCTAGTCTCAGGCGTCGGCACCGCCGCCGCTGCTACCGGCGTCGTTGTCGCTCTCGGTGTCGGAATCATCACCGGTTTCATCGTCAGCATCGTCCTGTTGCTCGTCGGTGTCTGCTTCAGTCTCTTGCTCCTGATCCTGTTCGTCGTCGCGGTCATCAGCATCGCTGGCCTCGTCAGTATCGCGGTCGTCCTGTCGTTGCTCATCGCGGTCGGAACCGTTTCGGTCTTCGCCAGGTCGATCGACGACGCCACTGCGATCACCGGCGATACTGCGGGCGATCTCGGAGACTTCGTCGCCGCTCAGCTCGTTGGCGTTATCCATCAGCGTCCCGATGGCCGTCACGTTCACACCGTTTTCTTCAAGCGTCTCTGCGGGGAGTTCGGACGCAGTCGCGTTGCTCTGGTTGAGCTGCTGTTTTTGGGTCTCGACTTCGGTCGCCATCTTCGCCGTCTGGGCGCGGTACTGACCCTCAGTTATCTCGCCGTTCGCACGCTGTTCGTCGAGTTCGGCTTTTCGCTCGTCGAGTTCAGACAGCCGTGCTTCGGTTTCGTTGAGTTTCTCGGCGATGTGACTGGCTTTCGTTGCGTTGTCATCCGCGCGTTCGAGCGCGATGGTGAACGCGTTTCGCTCGATTTCGCCGTCGAGCTCAGCCTGTTGGACACCCACAACGCCGGAGAGTCGTTCACCGGGGCTCGTCTCATCCACGTCGTTTTCGGTTTCGCTGTTTTCCTGTGCGACTGCGCCGACCGCCGGGATCGCAACCATCCCAACGACTACCATCAGCGCCACGAGTATGCTAGTTCGCTTCATTACACTCACTCCTTGCCAAGATAACCGTATATAAACCACCAGTAGTAACACCGAATCTATACCGATCAACCATAATTAAACCGGATTAAAACGTAGGAATGCGATGGGCCACATTGATACTCACCTCAGCAGAGGTTCGAACGATAAAAATATTTAAATAGCATTATCTTCACGGGTTTCAACGGCCGATTGATTATATCCTACACTGCCTGAGTTGGATCCACGAATCGCAAGCGGGCGAACACCCCCGACACGAATCATGACGAATTCTCTGGCAGTTAGAATATAAATACCAAGCCTCTGTATAGCGGTTTGAGTATATAAGTGGACTCGCCGGGATTTGAACCCGGGGCCTCTCCCATGCCAAGGGAGTGATCTACCGCTGATCTACGAGCCCGCTACGCAATATTCGATTTCGCCGTGTTTCTCTTAAGGGCTTCGACTCGTGGGCAACCGGGGGACGCGGGGGCATGCCGGATCTACCCACACGGTCCGTCGATGACGTTCACACGACCGCGCTGTCGCCGTCCCCGTCGCCGTCGGCGCTCTCCGGGGATCCGTAGCGTTCGGCCAGGTACTCGATCATGTAGTCGACGGTGGTCGGATCGTAGCTCCAGAAGCCGTAGAACTGCCCTTCCTCACGCTCCTCGGCGAGGAGGGCACACTTCGCCTCGTCGACCCCACCGCCGTCGAAGGCGACGAACCACGTCTCACGGATCTCGGGGGTCCGCTCGATGTGGACGGTGAAGTGTTCGGGGGCCGGCGCGTCGCCTTCGGCGACGGCGTACGCGTGCACCTCCAGATCGGGCTTTTCGCCCAGCCGGTCGTAGGTCCGCGTTTCGCCAGTCAACACGTCCAGCGTCTGAAAGCCGGCGTGAAGCTCGCCGCGGCCAACGCGCCACGCCCGGTCCTCGATCTCGCGGGACGCGGCCACCATGTCGGCCCGCGAGTAGGAGGTGAACATCGTCTCGTCGAGGTGGTCGAGGATCTGCTTTCCGGGCCGTTTGGGGGGTTTTTCGGGTGATTCCTCCGGATCGGTCGCGGCCTCCTCCGTGTCCGGGGCCGCCGCATACTCGGGCAACAACTCGCCGACGGGGACCGCCGTGACGAACTCGCCGTCGCGTGAAAGGACGGTGAACGAGTCAGGCCCCATCGCGGTCTCCGCCGTTTCGACCCGAATGTTCCGATCGGCGAAGTACTCCGCGAGGTCCTCGGCGACGCCGGGATCGGCGTTGAACACCGTGAGGGTCGCCTCGTGAGCCTCGACACCGGCGATGAGTTCGATCAGCGACATGCGTCGTTCCCACCCACTCTTGCAGGGTATATGGATGTACCCCTCCGATCGGCATAAGTTGTGGGAGTGGATTACACGAACGAGCGGCGGTTCCAAGTCATCGTGAACGCCATGAGCGAAGCCATCTCTCCCGGCGCGCGGAAAATATGAAGCTATTTGCGCCCACGGCTCACGCCTACAGGTATGTTCATCCTAGTGAACCTGAAGGCGTATCCGTGTGATCCGATCGAGGTTGCGACCGCCGCCCGCGACGTCGCGGAGGCCTCCGGCGTCCGGATCGCCGTCGCACCGCAGGCGGCCGACCTCGCGCGGGTCGCGGAGACCGACGTCGAGACGTGGGCACAGCACGTCTCGCCGAACGCGCACGGCTCGTACACGGGGTCGACGCTCGCGGAAGCGGTCGCTGACAACGGCGCGATGGGGACGCTCATCAACCACTCGGAGAACCGCTTGAAGCTCGCCGACATCGACGGCTCGGTGAACGCCGCCGAGCGCGCCGACTTGGAGACGGTCGTGTGCGCGAACAACCCGACCCAGACCGGAGCGGCCGCGGCGCTCGGGCCCGACGCCGTCGCCGTCGAGCCACCTGAGCTGATCGGCGGGGACGTCTCCGTCTCGACGGCTGACCCCGGCATCGTCGAGGACGCGGTGGCGGCCGCCGCGGCCGTTGACGCCGATGTCGACGTGTTCTGCGGCGCGGGCGTCTCGACCGGTGAGGACGTCGCGGCGGCCGCCGAACTCGGCGCGACGGGCATCCTCCTCGCATCGGGAGTGGCGAAGGCGGAGGATCCGGAGGCGGCGCTCACCGACCTCGTCTCGGAGATCTGATCGGGTTCCTGTAGCGGCGATTCGACCGTCCCCTCGAATGTATCGGCGGCGGTTCTCGGGAGTCACCCGATGGATTTGCGGATCTGTATAAAGACACCGTTTCACACGCCCCCGCGATTTCGAAAATCGCCTGACTCCACCGGGATCGGCTGAACCCCTTTCTCGGCGTGTCTAGTAACCTTTAACCGACGGAAGCCGATAGGATACGGCAAGATGGCGAGCAACAAGATCCTCGGTATCGACCTCGGTACCACGAACTCGGCATTCGCCGTGATGGAGGGTGATGAACCCGAGATCATCGCGAACGCTGAGGGCGATCGGACGACGCCTTCCGTCGTCGCGTTCTCCGACGACGGCGAACGGCTCGTCGGCAAGCCCGCGAAGAATCAGGCCGTCCAGAACCCGGACCAGACGATCCAGTCGATCAAACGGCACATGGGTGAGGAGTACACCGTCGAGATCGGCGACGACGAGTACACCCCCGAGCAGATCTCGGCGATGATCCTCCAGAAGATCAAACGCGACGCCGAGGAGTACCTGGGCGACGACGTCGAGAAGGCCGTTATCACGGTTCCGGCCTATTTCAATGACAAACAGCGACAGGCGACCAAGGACGCCGGCGAGATCGCCGGCTTCGAGGTCGAGCGGATCGTCAATGAGCCGACCGCCGCCTCGATGGCGTACGGCCTCGACGACGAGTCGGATCAGACCGTCCTCGTCTACGACCTCGGGGGCGGCACCTTCGACGTCTCCATCCTCGATCTCGGCGGCGGCGTCTACGAGGTCGTCGCGACCAACGGCGATAACAGCCTCGGCGGCGACGACTGGGACGAGGCACTCATCGACCACCTCGCCGAGGAGTTCAAAAACGATCACGGGATCGACCTCCGTGAGGACCGGCAGGCGCTCCAGCGGCTCAAAGACGCCGCCGAGGAGGCGAAGATCGAGCTATCCAATAAAAAGGAGACGACGATCAACCTGCCGTTCATCACCGCGACGAACAGCGGGCCGGTCCACCTCGAACAGTCCGTCACGCGGGCGACGTTCGAGAACCTGACCGCGGATCTCTTGGATCGAACGGTCGAGCCGACCGAGCAGGCCCTTTCGGACGCCGGCTATTCGACGTCCGACATCGACGAGGTCATCCTGGTCGGCGGTTCCACCCGAATGCCGCAGGTCCAGGGGAAAGTCGAGGACCTGGTCGGCAAGGAGCCGAAAAAGAACGTCAACCCCGACGAGGCGGTCGCGCTCGGCGCGGCCGTTCAGGGTGGCGTCCTCTCGGGCGACGTCGATGACATCGTCCTGCTCGACGTCACGCCGCTCTCGCTCGGTATCGAGGTCAAAGGTGGCCTCTTCGAGCGGCTCATCGAGAAGAACACGACGATCCCCACGGAGGAGTCGAAGGTGTTCACGACGGCCGCGGACAACCAGACCTCCGTCAACGTCCGGGTCTTCCAGGGTGAACGTGAGATCGCCGAGAAGAACGAACTGCTCGGCGCGTTCCAGCTCTCGGGCATCCCGCCGGCACCCGCCGGCATGCCGCAGATCGAGGTGTCGTTCAACATCGACGAGAACGGGATCGTGAACGTCTCCGCGGAGGATCAGGGCTCCGGAAACGCGGAGTCGATCACCATCGAGGGCGGCGCTGGGCTCTCCGACGAGCAGATCGAGCAGATGCAGGAGGAGGCCGAAAAACACGCCGCAGAGGACGAGGCACGCCGCGAGCGGATCGAAGCGCGCAACGAGGCCGAGACGACGATCCAGCGCGCCGAGACGCTACTTGAGGAGAACGAGGAGAACATCGACGACGACCTCATCGGGGACATCGAGGCGGCGATCGAGGACGTAGAGGAGGTCCTCTCGGATGAGGACGCCGAGACCGAGGCGCTCACCGAGGCGACGGAGGCGCTCACGGATCAGCTTCAGGAGATCGGCAAGCAGATGTATCAAGAGCAGGCCGCCCAGGCCGGACCCGGCGGCGCGGGTGGCGCGGCCGGTGCAGGTGGCATGGGTGGTATGGGCGGCGCAGGCGGCGCCGACGCGTCCGGCGACGACGGCGAGGAGTACGTCGACGCGGACTTTGAGGACGTAGACGACGACGAGTAACCCGGCCGGGGGCCGACTGATGGGGTCGGCTCCGATGGTCGTGTTGCCCTCGAGGCACAGACGGGCAATTTAACCGGACGGACGAAAGAGCGAACGTTACCGAACGAGCACGATACATGAGCGAGAACTTCTACGACGTACTCGGCGTTTCGCGGGACGCCTCCGAGGAGGAGATCAAACGGGCCTACCGAAAGAAGGCCGCGGAGTATCACCCCGACGTGAGCGACGCCGAGGACGCCGAGGAGAAGTTCAAGCAGGTACAGAAGGCGAAGGAGGTCCTCACCGACGAGGAGAAGCGTCGTCAGTACGACCAGTTGGGTCACGATCGGTTCACCGAGGCCGACAAGCGTGGCGCGACGGGCGGCGGTCCGGGCGGCGCAGGTGGACCGTTCGGCGGCGGAGCCGGCGGCTTCGAGGACATCTTCAACCAGTTCTTCGGGGGCGGGGGTGGCCGCGACAACCGACCGCGACAGGGCCGTGACCTGCGGACGGGGCTCACCATCGACCTCTCGGAGGCGTTCGAGGGGACGACGAAGGAGGTGACGCTCACGCGTCCGACGCGCTGTGGTGAGTGTGACGGCTCGGGCCATCCTCCCGACGCGGACGTACGGACGTGTCCGCAGTGTAACGGGCAGGGACAGGTCAGACAGGTCCAACAGACCCCGCTCGGGCGGGTCCAGCAGACCTCGACGTGTCCGCGTTGCTCGGGCGAGGGTGAGCTTTATAGTGAAGACTGTGCGGGCTGTGCCGGTGAGGGGATCACTCGCGAGGAGGCGACCCTGTCCGTCGAGATCCCCGCCGGCATCCGATCGGGTCAAAGCCTTCGGATGGAGCGCGAGGGAGCACCCGGCGAGAACGGCGGCCCGAACGGCGACCTCCTGATCGAAGTCGACGTCGACGTGGACGAGCGATTTGAGCGCGACGGCGACGACCTGCGTGTCACGGAGGCGATCTCGTTCCCACAGGCGGTCTTCGGCGACACGATCGAAGTCGAGACCGTGGACGGAACGGTGGAGATGGACGTCCCGGAGGGGACCCAAAGCGGCGAGACGTTCCGACTCAAAGGGAAGGGGATGCCGCGGTTGCAGCGTCGCGGGCGCGGCGACCTCTACGTACAGGTCGCCGTCGTCGTGCCGGAACGGCTCAACGAGGAACAACGGGAGGCGTTGAAGGCGTTCGCGGAGGCCGGCGGCGAGGAGATCGACGTGAGCGGCGGGTTCTTCGAGCGGTTGAAAAGCTCCTTTTAACCCGTTCGGCGGTTCCTCGCGTCGATCGTTGCCGGCACGTCGTGACCGTTAACAGCCAGTCGCCCCGAGTGTCGCCTATGGAAGTCGTCGGCGACCTGTTGGCCCGTGATCGGCGGAGCCGTGAGACCGCCCTCGTAACCGCGAGCGGGAGCGAGCGGACCTACCACGACCTCATTACGAACGCGTACAAGGCGGCCAACGTCCTCAGGCACCTCGGCGCGCGGGAGGGATCGACGGTGGCCATCGATCCGTCCCCAGGCGTGCAACCGGTGCTCGCCTTTTTAGGGGCCGCCCGGCTCGGTGCGCGAGTCCGTTTCGACCCGGCACGCGGACTCGCGGCGGGCGATCGCATCGTCCTGGTCGCGGCCGAGGACGAGGGGACGTTCGAACCGTCACCTGGGACCAATCTCGCGGTCTACGGCGGCCCGCCGGAGCGCCCGGGGACGACCCACTGGGAACAGGAGTTATGGAGCGAAAACCCCGGCACGCCGCCCTCCAGCGTGGGGCCGACCGACCCGCTTTTCTGCTCCACGGTCGACCCGGCCGGCGACAGCGAATCGGTTGAGATCACCCACGCGGCGGCGCTTTCGACCGCGGGCCGGATCGTCGAGGACTGCGGACTCACAGCCGACTCACGGATCGTTCTCAGAACGACGTTTGCGGAGCCCGGGACGGTCGTTTCGAGCGTTGTCGCCGCGTCCGTGGTCGGCGGTGCGGTCGTGTTGACCGACGGATCGGCGGAGGACGGGCCCCCACGCGGCGACCTCGCCGTCGCGGCCGATCCGGACGACGGTGGGCCGACGAGCGTGCCGGAACCCCAACGCATAGCACCGCCGGCAGTCTTCGAGTGAACGAATGGGTCTCCGCCGAGCGCTCGCCGACCGCGTCTATTACGGCTGGGTGATCACGTTCGCGTGTCTGTTGGCCTCGATGGCGGTCTTCGGGACGACCTACGCGTTCGGCGTCTTTTATGATGCACTCCTGGAGGAGTTCGCCGCGAGCCGTGCCGCGCTCGCGGCCGCGTTCGGCCTCCAAACGGCGCTGATCTATATCGGCAGCGTCGCGGCCGGGCGGGCCGTCGAACGGATCGGCGCACGCCGTGTGGCGGCCATTTCGGCCGTCGTTCTGCCCGTCGGGCTCGCCTGGACCGCGTACGCCCGGTCGTTCGCCGAGCTCCTCGTCGCCTTCGGCGTCGTCGCGGCGCTCGGTATGGCCGGACTCTACGTCGTTGGCTATGCCACCGTCCCGTACTGGTTTCGTCGCCGTCGCGGGACCGCTGCGGGGCTCGCCTCCGCCGGTCTCGGGGTCGGGCTGGTCGTCGTCCCGCCCGGTGCCGACTACCTGATCGGCGTCGTCGGCTGGCGGGAGGCGATGCTCGCGGTCGCGGGGGTGGCCGCCCTCCTCGGGGGACTCGTCGCGCTGCTTTTCGCCGATGATCCCGCTGACGTCGGCGCGGATCGCTCCGTGGAGTTCGGCCCCGATGTGGGCGACATGGACGCGAGCGGTTTGGAATCGACCCCCAAAGCGGTCGAGTCCGACCATCGTGAGGGGGCCGGAACGCCGATCCGACGCATCGTCCGTTCGGCCCCGTTCGTGACGGTCTTCATCGGGTGGGTGTTCGTCTTCGCCCCGATGTTCGCGCTGTTGAGCCACGTCGTCGTGCACGCAGCCGACGCCGGGATCGGACGTTCGGCGGGCGTCCTCGCGATAACCGTCATCGGGGTGACGACGACGGGCTGCCGGCTCGGGATCGGCGTGCTTGCGGACCGGGTGGGTCGTACGGCGACGTTCGTCGCCTCCGCGGCGATCATGGGGGTCGCGGTGATCGGGATCGCGGTAGCGCCGACCGGAGCGACACTGATCGGTGCCGCCGTGGTCTTCGGCATCGGCTACGGCGGCTGTGGGGGGTTGCTCGGGCCGCAGGTCGCCGATCTCTTCGGTGACGACCACCTCAACACGCTCTTCGGGCTCCTCTCGCTCTCGTTCGCCGTGAGCGGGCTGATGTCCCCGCCGCTCGCCGGCTACATCTTCCAGGTGACGGGCAGCTACACCGTCGCGTTCGTTGCGCTCGGGGTGTCCGGGATCGTCGGGGCCGGCTGCGTCTCGCTCGCCGCCCGGTTGACACGACGGGATCCTCCCGTCGGGGTCGCCGCCTGAGCGGCTTGGAGCGGACGGGCGTCTCCTACCCCTTCAGTTCGGGTCGCGAAGCGCCTCCAGCGCCTCCGGGTTCTCCATCGAGGAGAGGTCGCCGGGATCCTCGTCGGTGTAGACGGCGGCGATCGCCCGCCGAATGATCTTTCCGGACTGCGTCTTCGGGAACGCGTCGACGAAGAGCAGCTCGCGCGGTCGGAACGGCTTGCCGTGTTTCGAGCCGACGACCGCACGCAACTCCTCGCGGAGGTCCTCGGAGGGCTCGACGCCGGGTTCTAAGACGACGTAGGCGATCACGGCCGTCCCTGTCGTGTCGTCCGGCACCCCGACGGCGACCGCCTGGTTGACCGCGTCGTGTTCGATCAACACCCCCTCGATCTCCGCGGGGCCGACCTTCCGGCCGGCGACGTTGAGCGCGTCGTCGGCGCGGCCGTGAAGGAACCAGAAGCCGTCCTCGTCCTGTTGGGCGAAATCGCCGTGATTCCAGAGGTCCTCGAAACGTGACCAGTACTCCGTGAGGTATCGCTCGTCACCCGACCAGAGGCTCTTGGTCATCGACGGGCAGGAGTCGCGCGCGACGAGCAGCCCGCGCTCGTTTCGGTCTCGCACGGACTCCCCGTCGAAATCGACGATATCGATCGACATCCCCAACCCCGGGCCGCCGAGCGTGCAGGGTTTGAGCGGTTGGGTGGGAAGCGGCATCAGGAAACAGCCACAGATCTCGGTTCCGCCTGAGATGTTGATGATCGGGGCCTCGCCGCGCCCTATCACCTCGTGGAACCACAGCCACGACTCGGGGTCCCATGGCTCCCCGGTCGAACCCAGAAGCCGGAGGCTGGAGAGGTCGTGTCCCTCCACCCACTCGTCGCCGTGTTTTCGCAGCGCACGGATCGCCGTCGGCGAGATGCCGAAGACGGTCAGCCCGTGGCGATCGATCTGTTTCCAGAACCGGTCGGGCTCGGGATGGTCGGGCGCGCCCTCGTACATAAACACCGTATTGCCGAAGGTGTGGTTCCCGATGAGCGTCCACGGCCCCATCATCCAGCCGATGTCGGAGACCCAGAAGAATCGGTCGTGGGGCTTCGCGTCGAACCCGAAGTGGATCTCCTTTGCACACTGCACCTGCACCCCGGCGTGGGTGTGGACGATCCCCTTCGGCGTCCCCGTCGTGCCCGAGGAGTAGAGGAGCATCGACTCCTGATCGGATGCGAGCCGCTTCGTCTCGTAACGCGGCGACCGGGATCCGACCGCGGATCGGTAGGTCGCGTCGCGATCGGCGGTCCACGGGATCGCGGCCGTCGTCTCCGGACCGGGTTCGTCGCCGTCGGCCTCGGACGCGGAGCCAGGCGTCTTCCCGAGCCGATCGTAGACGACGAGGTGTTCGACGTGACCCGCCTCCGCGATGGCCGCGTCGGCGTCGCCCTTCAAGTGAACCTCGCTCCCGCGCCGATAGAAGCCGTCGGCGGTGAACAGCACGCTGGATTCGGCGTCGGCGATCCGCGTCGCCGTTGCCTCGGTGCCGAACCCGGAGAAGATCGGGACGGCGATCGCGCCGACTTTTAAACAGCCGTAGAGGATGGCGACGACCTCCGGTACCATCGGCAGATAGAGGCTTACGGTGTCACCGACGCCGACGCCGACCGATTCGAGGTAGTTCGCCACCCGGTTGCTCTCGCGATGTAACTCGTGAAAGGTGAGCTCGCGAACGTCGCCGGGTTCACCCTCCCAGATCACCGCGACCCGGTTCCGGTTCGGCGAGTCGACGGCCGCGTGCCGGTCGACGACGTTGTGTGCGATGTTGATCTCGCCGCCGGGATACCACCGCGAGAACTGTGGCCCATCCGTGTCGTCACGGACCGCGTCGTACTCGGTATAAAAATCGATCCCGAGGTACTCGACCACCTCGTCCCAGAACCACTCGACCCCGGACTCGGGCTCACCCGGGATCGACTGCGTCGTCCGCTCGATCAGCTCCTCGTCGCTCTCGATGTCGTACTCGCGCATAAACGCCGCGACGTTGCTCGACTCGACGACGGCCGGTTCCGGCTCGTATACGACCTCGCCGAGCAGCTCGTGATCGTCCATCTCGATTCCCGGTTTTCCGGGAGACGGTAAGTAATTTTCCTGACGATCCGGCGAGGGAGTCGGGGAGGACTCCCCGTCGTGGCCGATCAGTCCTCCATGGCGAGGGTCCCGTCGTCGGGTTCTCCCGACCCATCGGGGCCACCACCGTCGGATTCGAGCTCATCGGAGGCGGCGGCATCGCCACCCGCGTACACCCGCTCCGGCACGATGTCGACGCAGGCGACCTCGTCGTCCGGATCGAGGTCCATGACGATGACGCCCATGGTGTTTCTGCCGACCGTCGAGATCTCCTCGACGCGCGTTCGCATGATCTGTCCTTCCGCGCTCATCGCGAATAGGTGGTCGCCGTAGGTGACCGCCTCGACGGCGACGACCGATCCGTTCCGCCCGCCGGTTTTGATGTCGACGAGCCCCATCCCGTTGCGCGACTGTGGGCGATATTCATCGAGGTCCGAGCGCTTCCCGTAGCCGTTCTCGGTGATCGTCAACACCCAGTTGTGTCGGTCCTCGTCGATGGCGGCGACGCCGGCGACCCGGTCGCCCTTCCGGAGGTCGACCCCGTAGACGCCGCGGGCGGTCCGGCCCATCGCCCTGACCTCCGACTCGTCGAAGCGGATCGCCATCCCATCGCGGGTGCCGATGACGATGTCCGTCGTGCCGTCGGTCACCTCCACGTCGACCAACTCGTCGCCCTCGTTGAGCGTGAGCGCGCGGATCCCGGTCGACCGGATGTTCTCGAAGGCCGTGACGGCGGTTCGCTTGATATACCCGTCCCGCGTGACCATCGTGAGGAACTCCTCCTCGTCGAGGTCGTCGACGGCGACGACGGCTTCGATCTCCTCGCCAGTGTCGAGATCGAGGAGGTTTACTGCCGATTTCCCGCGTGCAGTCCGGGACATCTCGGGGACCTCGTAGGTCTTCAACTGGTAGATCTGCCCCTGGTTCGTGAAGACGAGGAGGTATTCGTGGGAGTTCGCCCGGAAGACCGAGGAGACGCGATCGCCCTCCTTTAAATCCATCCCGATGATCCCCTTCCCGCCGCGGTTCTGGGCGCGGAAGACGTTGAGTGACATCCGCTTGATGTAGTCGTCCTCGCTCATGACGACGACGCACTCCTGTTCGGGTATCAGGTCCTCGTGGGTCACCGTCCCCGTGTCCTCGATGAATCGCGTGCGGCGTTCGTCGCCGTACTCGGCTTTCACCGCCTCCAATTCCTCGATGATGACGGCGTCGAGTTCGTCCTGATCCCCGAGGATCGTCTCCAGCCGCTCGATGCGGTCGGTGACGTCCTCGTACTCGTCTTCTATCTCCGCGGTCTCCATCGAAGTGAGCGAGCCGAGCTGCATCCGCACGATGTGTTCCGCCTGCGCCTCCGAGAACTCGAAGGCGGATTCGAGCGCCGCTCGCGCCTCGTCCCGGTCGTCGGAGTTACGGATCGTTTCGACGACGTCGTCGACGTGCTCCAACGCTTTTAACCGACCTTCGAGGATGTGAGCGCGGTCCTCGCGCTCCTCGAGTTCGTGTTCCGAGCGCCGACGAACGACCTCACGGCGATGCTCGACGTAGTGTTCGAGCGTCTCCTTTAAGTTCAACACCTGCGGCGCGCCGTCGACCAACGCGAGGTTGATCACGCCGAAGGTCCGTTCGAGGTGGCTCTCTAACAGCTGGTTTTTCACCACCTCGGCCATCGCATCGCGTTTCAACTCGACGACGATCCGGATCCCATCGCGGTCGGACTCGTCTCGGAGGTCGCGGATCCCCTCGATTGCCCCCTCGTTGACGTCGTCCGCGATCCGTTCGACGAGTCGCGCCTTGTTCTGCTGGAAGGGCAACTCGGTGATGACGATCCGCCCTGCCTCCTCGTCGACCTCGAACTCCGCGCGGACGCGAACGCGTCCCCGGCCGGTTTTATACGCCTTGTGGACGGCGTTGCGGCCGACGATGTTCGCGCCGGTCGGGAAGTCCGGCCCCTTCACGTGCTCCATCAGATCGGCGATCTCACAGTCGGGGTTCTCGATCAGCTCGACGGTCGCATCCACGACCTCCCCCAAATTGTGCGGCGGGATGTTCGTCGACATCCCGACGGCGATCCCCGAGGAGCCGTTCACAAGCAGGTTCGGGAACGCCGCCGGCAACACCCCCGGCTCCTCCAAGCGGTCGTCGTAGTTCGGCTGGAAATCGACCGTGTCGCGCTCGATGTCGGCCAACAGCTCCTCGGCGATCGGCGACATCCGCGCCTCGGTATAGCGCATCGCTGCCGGCGGGTCGCCGTCGACGGAGCCGAAGTTCCCCTGCCCGTCGACGATCGGGTAGCGCAACGAGAAGTCCTGTGCCATCCGCGCCAACGCGTCGTAGATGGCGCTGTCGCCGTGGGGGTGATAATCACCCATCGTCTCGCCGACGATGGAGGAGGACTTTCGGTGCGCAGAGCGCGCCGAGATCCCGGCCTCGTTCATCGCGTACAGGATACGGCGGTGGACGGGCTTCAACCCGTCACGGACGTCCGGCAGCGCGCGTCCGGCGATCACCGACATCGCGTAGTCGATGTAGGACTGCTCCATCTCGTCTTCGATACGTGCGGTCGTGATCCGGGCGGCACCGACGTCGTCGGGCCCCGGGGATGGTGTCTCTGAGCTCATTAGATATCCACCCACTCGGCTTCGGTCGCGTGCTCCTTGATGAACTGTTTTCGCGGCTCGACGGCGTCACCCATAAGGACGTTGAACATTCGGTCCGCGGCGGCGGCGTCGTCGATGGTGATCCGTTTGAGGATGCGGTTCTCGGGGTTCATCGTCGTCTCCCAGAGCTGGTCGGGGTTCATCTCGCCGAGGCCTTTGAATCGCTGGACCTGCGTCGGCGAGCCGTCACACTCCTCCTCGATGATCCGGTCGCGCTCGGCGTCGGTCATCGCGTCGTAGGTCTCACCACCCTTGCGGATCCGGTAGAGCGGGGGTTGGGCCGCGTAGACGTAGCCCGCGTCGATGAGCGGTTTCATGTGGCGATAAAAGAAGGTGAGAAGCAGCGTGCGGATGTGTGCGCCGTCGACGTCGGCGTCGACGAGGAGGACGATCTTGTGATAGCGGGCCTCCTCGATGTCGAACTCCTCGCCGATCCCCGTCCCGATCGCCGTGATGAGCGAGCGAATCTCGTCGTTTTCGAGGATGCGGTCGAGCCGGTGTTTCTCGACGTTGAGGATCTTGCCCTTGATCGGGAGGATCGCCTGATTCTCGCGGTTTCGACCCTGTTTGGCCGAGCCACCCGCGCTATCTCCCTCCACGACGAACAGTTCCGAATCGGCCGGCTCACGGGTCTGACAGTCCGCGAGCTTACCGGGGAGGGCGGTCGATTCGAGCGCCGACTTCCGCCGGGTCAGCTCCTCGGCCTTCTTCGCGGCCTTCCGTGCCCGCGCGGCCTCGGCGGCTTTATGAACGACCTTTCGGGCGGTCTCCGGGTTCTCCTCGAAGAAGGTTCCGAGCCGCTCGTGGGTCGCGGACTCGACGACGCCACGGACCTCGGAGTTGCCGAGTTTGGTCTTCGTCTGTCCCTCGAACTGCGGGTCCGGATGTTTCACCGAGATGACGGCGGTGAGCCCCTCGCGGACGTCCTCGCCCTTCAGGTTGGCATCCAGGTCGCTGATGAGGTCGTGCTCGTTCGCGTAGTCGTTGACGACCCGCGTCAGCGCCGTTTTAAATCCGGTGAGGTGGGTCCCACCCTCGCGGGTGTTGATGTTGTTGGCGAAGGCGTGGACGGAGCCCTGGAGCTCCTCGGTCGCCTGCATTGCGACCTCGACGTGGATGTCGTCGGACTCGCCCTCGAAGTAGATGACCTCCTCGTGGATCGGCGACCGTGTCTCGTTGAGGTAGGTGACGAACTCCCGGATACCGCCGTCGTACTGGAAGGTCTCCGTCTCGTCGTCGCGGTCGTCCGCGAGGGTGATCGCCACGCCGGAGTTGAGAAACGCCAGTTCGCGCAGGCGATTGGCGAGCGTGGAGAAGGAGAATGTAGTGGTTTCGAAGATCTCGCCGTCCGGCCAGAACCGGATGTACGTCCCGTTCGCTTCGTTCGGATCGAGGTCACGGACGCGCTCGAAGCCGTTTGCTTCGGGTTCGCCGCGCTCGAAGCGGTGGCGGAAGACGCCGCCGTCGCGTTTGACCTCGACCTCCAATCGCTCCGAGAGGGCGTTGACGACGCTCACGCCCACGCCGTGGAGCCCGCCTGAGACCTGATAGGACTTCGAGTCGAACTTTCCGCCCGCATGGAGGACGGTCATAATGACCTCCAGGGCCGGGCGGTCGTACTTCTCGTGGGTATCGACGGGGATCCCGCGGCCGTCGTCGGTGACGCTCACCGACCCGTCCTCGTGGATCCGCACCTCGATCGCCTCACAATGGCCTGCGAGGGCCTCGTCGATGGCATTATCGACGACCTCATAGACGAGATGGTGAAGCCCACGTCCGTCCGTGGACCCGATATACATCGCCGGACGTTTACGAACGGCCTGCAAGCCCTCCAAGACTTGAATTTGGCCCGCACCGTATTCGCTCTCCTCTGGCATAGAACTTGAGAGAACCTAATGGTCCCCCACTATTAAACCCGGCGTACGCGCGCGGGCGCGCATAGCCGACCGAAGCAACAGGCAACTACTCCCTGCCGTCCTTCCGGCGGAGCGTCCCACCTGTAAGCCCGTCCCACTCGATCCGATAGTCGAGCCGCGAGAACAGCGCGCTCGGCTCGCCGATGCCGAACTCCTCACACACGGACTCGGCGTCCTCATGCGTCATTCCCGGGGACAGTTCGGCGTCGATGGCGTCGATCGTTGCGGGCCGGACGAGCGCGCCGCCGATCCGCTCGTGTTCGGGAAATCGCACCGACGCGAGGGCGTCCACCCCGACTCCATACTCTGTGGCGAGCGCGTTGAGCGTCACGACGTCCGCCTCGGGGACGAGTTCCGCGGGCAGCGCGGCCGCCGCATCGGCGACGAGGTCGGTTTCGTATTCCCGGAGCACGTCGACCACGTCCTTCACCCGGACCGTCCCGGAGTAGGTGACCACGCGGTGGTCCCGTGCGGCGATCTCCTCGCCAACCCCGAGGCTCTCGTCGACGGCGACGAGCAGCTCCACGTCCTCCAACTCGGCGAGCTGTGTGAGTTTCTTTTCGACGTATTCGGGGGTCCAAAAGCCCATCACCTCGAAGAACACCCGAAAGTCAGCGTGATCATACTCGAAGGCGAAATCGGGGATCATCACCCGGGTGCCGGTCGCAAGCGGCTCGGGCTCGCGGACGAGCGTCCAGTCCAGATCGAGCCCGCGGAACCGACCGGCGAAGTCGGCTTCGACGCCGCTATCGAAGGCCGGCTCCGCGAGCGGTTCCACGTCCGGGACCGAGACGTCGCGATCGGAGAGGGTGAGCGTCCGCTCGCGGCCCCGGTCGTCGATCGTCGCCGTGAGCCGCCAGTCGGCCGTGCCCGCGACGGTCCGCAGCAGCCTCGCGAACGCGGTCCCGTAGCGTCTGGTCCGTCGGAAAAGCGTGTCGGGCCCGGTGACGACCAGTTCGCGGCCCTCGGGCATCCGTTCGATCTCGTACATCAATCGAAGCCGCTTGACGGCCGAGACGAGCGCCTTCGGGTCGTTCGAACGCACGCGGACCTCGGTGGCGTCGAAAAGGGTCGTCTGGGCCAACGAGAGGTCGTACTGCGCACAGAGCGTCTCCGGGTCCCACGGCACGTCGGCGTCGACAAGGACCTCGTTGATCGCGCGGTCCGCATAGAGGCTCCCCTCGATGGCGTCGGGCTCGACCCGAAGCGACTCGGCGGCCCGAGCGATCGCCCGCTCGCGTTCCGCCGTGGAGGCGACGCCGACCGCTGCGGCGGCCTCGAAGGCGGCCCGACGAACCCGTCGCGGCGGCAGCGGCGCGTCGATCTCGAAAACACATTCCCGCTCGACGAGCGCCGCGAACCCCCGGACGAGTTTGAAATCCGCCGCTTCGGCCTCCAACTCCTCCAGGGAATCCTCGAGATCAGCGCGCCGGTCCCCAACGTGTTCGGTGAACGTTCCGAGGACTTTCGCCGCGAGCGGCCGGTGGCGTCGCTCGGTGAACTGCGGTCGGTAGCCGCCGCCGGCGCGGGAGACGCGGAGGAGGTCCTTCCGGAGCACAATCAAGGGTCGGATGGAGGGTCCCTAAAGGGCTCGGGTTGGCCCCCTGCATCGGCTGTCTCCCCGGTCACGACGTCACGTCGAGTATCCGCCCGCAGGCGAGGGATCGAAACCGGTGGCACGGTTGGGCCCTCGCTCCCGGTTTGCGGATGTCAGTCCCGACCGGTTCGTTGGGCCACGTACTCGCGGGTGTTCCCGTGCAACACGTAGTCCGCCCGCTGTAAGTCCGCTACCGTCCGCGAGCCGGTGACGAACATCGCCGTCCGCAACTCGGCGATCAGGTCCTCGATCTGCTCTGTCACCGCGTCGGGTCCGGCGGTGGCTGGCTTCAGGAACGGCTTTGCCAACCCGCCGGCGACCGCACCTAACGCGATCGCCTTCGCGACGTCCAGTCCCGACCGTACGCCGCCGCTTGCGATCACGCAGTCGTGTTCGGTCACACACTCGATCGTACTGACCGCGGTCGGGATCCCCCACTCCCGGAACAGCGTGCCGACCCGCTGTTGTCGTGGTGCGTTCGCCGCGGCCGCGCGGTAGGCCTCGATGCCGGACCACGTCGTCCCGCCCTTGCCGGCGACATCGATCGCGTCGACGCCCGCGTCGGCCAGCTTTCGGGCCGTCCCGGCGGAGATCCCGTTTCCCGTTTCCTTCACCATAACCGGCACGGACAGCCCCTCGACGACCCGGTCGATAGCCGCGAGACAATCGCGACCGTCGACGTCGCCTTCGGGTTGAACGGCCTCCTGAAGGAAGTTGAGATGGACGGCGAGCGCGTCCGCCTCGACCATCTCAACGGCCCGCTCAACGGTTTCGATGTCGTACTCCCGGAGCTGTGCGGCACCGAGGTTGCCGTAGATAAACGCCTCGGGGGCGGCCTCACGGGCGACGGTATACGATTCGAGGACACTCTCATCGTCGAGTTCGAGCCCGGCACGCTGGCTTCCAAGCCCCATCGCGATACCCGTCTCCCCTGCAGCACGGGCCAGTGCCCGATTGATCTCCGTGGTGTTTCCGTGCCCGCCGGTCATGCTTTCGATAACGATCGGCGCGGAGAGCTCGCGGTCGAGAAACTCGACGGAGGTATCGATGGCGTCGTAATGGATCTCCGGAAGCGCCTCATGGACGAGCTGAACGTCCTCAAAGCCCGTTCCGGTGGTCTCGACGTCCCGCTCCTGTACGATCCGAATGTGGTCGTCCTTTCGGCGTTCGATCTCCGGCGAGTGCCGTTCTGTCATTATTCTATCTATCGGGAGCGATTGCAAAATAGTACTGATTTATCGAGGATCGAGGAGAAAGCTCGCGCTTCAGCGCAGGGAGGATGTCAACTGAATCACCGAGTCACCGCGTCGTCGGCCGTGAGTCACCGCGTCGTCGGCCGTGGCATCCGTTCGAGTTCCGCGATCTCGTTCGTCTTCTCGACGCGGTCGTATTGTCGGGACCACGCATCCTCCGGAAACAGGTCGTTGTCGTCGAACATCTCCCGCGCGTCATCCGATAGCGTGTAGAATTTGTATGGGTACCCACGGATGCGCGATCCTGCAGGGACGACCAATTCCTCGACGACACCGTACGCTTCGAGCACATTGAGGTGCCGCCTGATCGCGTCTTCACCGAGATCTGGGTTCATATAATCGAGTTCTTTGACGCAGGGTGCGCCCTTCGGATGCCCGACGATGTCCGCGAGCAAGTTGGCTCGCGGCGTATCCGTGGCCTTCTGCAGGGCGCTCCAGCGGTCAAACGAACCACCCTCTCCGACCCCCCGATCGCCAGACGGGGGTTGTTGCGTTTCCGGCTTCATATTCCCTACTCGAACGGCGATCGGCATAAACACTTGGTCGATGACGTCAAGTAGTTCTACAAGCGATTATACAATCAGTTCTCTTATCAATAATTGGGACGGAAGTCAAAGTGGAATGGTTGAACGCGATGGCAGCGATGAGGAGCTGTTAGTTGGGATCGATCGAAAGGAGGTACGCTTCCCGGAGCGCCTTTCGCTTACTCCTGAACAGCATCAGCGTCTCAAAAATATCGTCAATGCCGACC
>SL_4KL_010_BRINEDRAFT_10000498_pt1 | contig 20186 bp, 41 predicted proteins | sample SodLak_010_BRINE_2_FD_10664 | JGI IMG/M metagenome (IMG submission 10664)
AATATGGATGAGTTTGGAGCGACGATTGATAGTACTTCTTCAATGAGTGAAGAAATGTCTGCTTCTGTCCAGCAAATTTCTGCTGGTATTGAACAACAATCAACAGCTTCAGAACAAGTTGCTGAACGAGCTACTTCATTAAGTGCAACGAGTGAAGAATTATACGAACGAATTGAACAGTTCCGCTTGGCTAAAGACGAAACGGCTAATCTTGACGGCAGTTAAAGAAGTTCATACTTTTTGTTTGTTGATGAATTACTAATTACTGAGTGAAGGTTTTATTATTGTTTGTGTGAAATGTTGTGTTAAGATGGTACGTGAAATTGAAGATGATGAAGAATTGAAAGAAGTTGATAGTGTGAATCATTATACTGGTGGTGATAAATGTCAATATAGATGTGGGTGTGTTGCTGGATTTGTTGTGAGTGGGGTGACTACGCACGGCGGAGTGACGTTTATTGGGTGTCGTGATTGTTTGCGTGATGCGCGTATTTATCCGATTGACAATGGATGGGTTGATGAACGAACAGATGCGGAGGTCAATGCATGAGTTTATCGTTCGAGATGGATGAGTATAATCAGGAGGAGGTAGTGTGAGTGAACAAGATGATTATGTTGTGAATGAGATTACGGATATTGACCATTATAATGGTGGTGAGATGTGTCAATATAGGTGTGGGTGTATTGCGGAGGTTGTTGTGACTGGTGGGTATTCGTGGTGGGGTTCATTTTTTGGCTGTGTTGATTGTTTGGCAGATGATGGGATTTATCCTATTCGGGATGGTTGGATTGATGAATGGAGTGGGCGTGAGGATACTATTTGAAGGTATCATTAGTTAAATTGTTATCTTTTATATTGTTGTATTTGTAATCTGTATGTATGGATTCTGAAAATATTGACGGTGAGATGGAGAATGATCGTGAACCGCAGTTTGATGAACCGGAGGATGGTACTGAGCGGGCAAATAAGGTAGTTGAGGAATTGGGTGGACTTCCAAATGATAACCCATTTGCTGATCTTGTTCGTGAGCTTCGTGGTGAGGGAGAGACGTGGCAAGAAGTGTATGGGAAACTTAATGATGTGTTTGATGTAGTTGATGAGGCTAGTTTTGAGGAATCATTGGACTTGGTTCCTAATTGGGAAGTGACAACGATTGTTCCTGATCCTGATGCAACGTCTGGTGAGCGTTATATGACTCATGAGTGGACGGCTGAAACAGCGTCGAAGGCTGAAAATGAGGTGGATGAGAGAAAAAGTGGTCGTGTTGTTCGAGAAAAGACTGAGCAAGTTGGTGTTTCTAAGCTTTCGTAAGGTGACTTTGTTTATGAAAAGTGATGATGGTGATAGTATTTGTGAGAATGATAGTGAAATGTGTGGAAATTTAGTTGAGGGAAAGAACCAGTTTGGGACGTGGTTTTTGATTGATGTTGTTAATAGTGATGTTGCCAATACGTTTCATTGGTCTGATAATGCTCGTCGGAAGCGTGATGATTTGATTGAGTATTGGGATCAGCATACGGAGGATAATTTGGTTATTGATGGTATTGCAATTNCATATGAGAAAACTGCTTGTGATATTTATGAAAGAATTAATACAGATGGAGAGTAATTGTTGATGTAGTATGGGTGTAGTTTATTCTGGTAATGATATGCATCGGTGTCCTAATTGTAAAATTTCTATGAAGAAGTCGAAGTGGTTGTTTAATTCTGATGGTGGTGATTGTGGTGTTATTTTGATTGCTCCGTGTTGTGGTGAGAAGTATCCAAAATCGTCGTTATTATAGTTTAGTTGATTGGTGATATGTTGTGTGTCATTTTGCGTTGGTTTTATTTGAATGGGTTGTGTAGTTTTTATATGGATACTGAAATTGGTAGTGATTTTCCTCGCGAGATTGTTGATGTGTTAAGTGTATTGAGTGATGAGAGGGTTCGTAAAGTTTTTGTTGTTCTTGCGAAGCATGATGAAGGAATTGGTGAGGGAGATTTGTTTGATGAGTTTAGTAGCCGGTCGGAAAGTAGTGTTGAGTATGATTTAGATAGGTTGTTGCGTGTTGGTTTGATTAATAAGCGCGTTGCGGAGACTGATGGATTTATGTTTAGAATGAAGTATGAAGTAAGTGCATTTGGGTGGCGTGTTATTGATAATTTATTTATGATACTTGGTGAGGCAAATGATTGTTAAATAATTTGATTAGATACGACTGAAGGGAGCGTGATTCATTGATTGATGAATTGGTAGAAGATTCTGGTATTCCTTTCGATGGTGAAGTTTTAGATGATGAAGATGGTGAAGAAAGTGAATTGGTTGGGTTTGAAAATGATTATTCTGTATTAGAGTAATGTAATAGTTTTTTGTTGTTTGCCTCTATATATGTAAATATGGATGAGTCTGGTTCAGTAGTTATTTCGGATGGGGTTGGTATTGATAGTATTGTGTTATCAAATGGCGTTGAGTTATGTGTTGGCGATAGTATTCTTCCAAAAAATGAGAGTGGTACTAGTAATATTGAAATTGCAGAACCACATACTGTAAGTCATTTTTCTTATGTCGCTGAAGAATTGTCGGTGGTATTAGAATCGCCAAATAGTGATGAAATCACTATGGCTGTTCCTGAATTAGAAAGACGGGCATTTGAGGGGAATACATGGATTTATATTTGTAAGTAGTGGTGTGAAATGTGATTGACCATTTCAATAGTTAACATTTATTGTATTATATCTCTAATAGTAGGGTGTCATGGATGAAAAAAGTTCAGTAGTTGTTTCAGATGGGCTTGATATTGATAGTATTGTGTTGTCGAATGGTGTTGAGTTGTGTGTTGGTGATAGTATCATTCCAAACTCTGATTCATCAGATATGTCGGGGAGTAAAATCCCATCTAATTCACACATGGATGGGGTTTTTGATGTGGTTGATTTATTTACAGTGAGTTATTTTTGTATTTCTAATGGAAAGTTTTCTGTTGTATTGAAATCACCAGATAATGATGATGATGTTACAATGTCTGTGAATTGGCTTGAAGAGTGTGCGTTTCGGAAGGAACCATGGCTTCGTATTTGTAAATAGAACTTTGTGATGTTTTATGTTTTTGTGACATATATGTTTAAACATGGATATTGATATTAGTTCAGTTGTGTTGTCGAATGGGTATGAGTTGTGTGTTGGTGATAGTGTTGTTGTGTTATCGCGTGTAGCTATGCTTGATGTTGATGGTGGGTCTGAGTTGGTTGTGGATGATATTTTGGATAATAATGGCCGTTTTACTGTCTTGTTGGATGTTGTTGGAGAAGATGGGGTGAACGTTAAGGTAACTATGAAAAAGTTTGAGAGGCTTGTTTTTGACTCAGATATGCATATTTCAATTTGTCAAACTGATTAGTATTGTGTTGGAGTAGTTGTTTGTTTTCTATATCATAACCTTTTTATAGTTATAGGACGTTGTGTGTAGTATGAACGATACCAGCATGAGCGATCATGAGCTTGAGATTATGAAACGTAGTGTTGATGATGTAGAGTTTGATGAAGATAACATGGATGTTGTTGCGGAAGTTACTGATTATGGTGTTACTGTCTTCCAACGATTCCCGGTTACTATTTTTATTGATAAATTAAACAACCGAAAGCCACTTTTGGGTGTTGATGTTGAAGATGATGGATGGGCTACTACGTATGAAGGCAAAGAAGCTGGTAAAGCTTCCCATCAAGCATATAAAGAGGTTCGTGAGTGGGTTCTGAAGAACGACCGGCGAATTATTGAATCGTGTGAGACAATGGGCGAATATAGAAGTTCAAATTAAAAGTTAGTCATCCAGCGGTGAAACTGACTTTGGTATTACAAAGTCAACCCCATCAGAGTCTTTTGTATCTTCTTGAATTAATCGGGCAGTAAGAGACAAAATTATTTTTTCATCAATCAAAAGTACAAATTCATCATCTTCATTCTTATCTCTATTTTCACAAATAGAATAAAAGTTAGCGATGAATTTGTCCACATTTGGAACGTAATATACGATTTTTTGTTCTTCATCTATTTGTTTATCCCATTTGTCCATAATTGATTGTACTGTATTTTTTATTTCACAATTTACTTTTTCTTGTTCTTCATCTTTGTATTTTGTTTCATGTAATTCATAATTAGTTATTAATTGTTTCACTTCATTAACCTCTTTTTGTGTTACAGTTATGGGTTTTCCAACAGTGTACTTCTTTTTGACTAATGCTTCAATAATATGCATACAAATTAGTTTGTTCACTTTAGTATAGTTTTTGTCATTTACATTCATTCAGGAATGCTTGGTTTTATAATTCTATAAATCTAATTTATAGGTATATATGGAAAGTAATGGTGTACAACCGAATGATGTTGATTTTCTCAATTGTCGTCCGGCAATTACATTGTCACCATCCGATGTGAAGGAGTATGAATCACGAGTTGGTAGTGTTTGTGTTGAATACTTTGGCGGTATTCATCTTCCACGGATTATGATTACCATTTCAGAGATTGAGTTGCAGATTGCTGAACATGGTGGACTTGTCATTAAACACCCCACTAAAGATTCGTGTATTTTCTTTGGGCCATGGGAATATGGAGAATATATTAGTGATATGGATTGTTGCACTGTGACTAAATTCACACGGACAGAGCTTGAAGCAGGAAAAACAATTCGATATGACCAAGATGATGGGCATGATATTGTGTTTAAAATGTCATAATAACATCTCCACACCTTCAGATAGTTCTCTTATTTATATCAAATAAAAAGAGAGGATTAAGAATTAATTGCCCTTGAGATTACTATGGACAGTGTTCAATATATTTTACGTTTGAAGCACAGTATGAACATTGACACCCGGTGACTACACATTTGATACTATTTGGATGTGTAATTTCAACATTCTTTTCAAATTTTTTAGCAAGATTCTTATATTCTTCTTTCGCAGACAGCCAAAAGCGATGGTCATACGGACTCATGCATTTATTATTAATAATTACAAATGCATAAGTGTTTTTGACATGTTATCAATTGTCGTCCTGTTTGACGACTTTGTAGCCCCATTCTTGGCAACAGTAGTGCATAATAGCTTCAAAATAAATTCGATCAATTGAGAATCTAAATCCATGATCATCTCTACCTGTTGAGAATGTTACCCGTCCGGGTTTGTCGTCACGGTCAAAGTTAAATCCTGCACTTGATGGTTGAACTCTGATTGTATTTTCATCAATGCTATCTGTCATACGGACAATTCCATCTTTAAGATTAATTGATCCGTAATCAATTTCTGCTCGTTGCCATGATTTGGGTTCTGCTGTTGATTCTACAAGGACGCTTTGTTTGTTACTTTTATTTTTGTTTGTATATTTTTGTACTAATTCTTCGATTTCATCAGATGAAACGTCTGTTGTTTCAATATCAATTTGTAGACGGTCAGAATCTGTAGCCTTTTGATTAAATTCTTCGATTAGTTCAGCAACTTGTTCTAATAGTTGTTCACATTCTTCAATGGTTAGTTCACTTTCGTCAGTCATAATTATGTGTTGTCTTGTTTGTATTCATCTCTACATTCTTCGGAACAAAAATGAAGAGTGAAAAGTTTATCATTTTCTTCGTATGGGACTGGGTTTCCGCCATCAGGGAATCCGTTGAGTGCCCAATTGTATCCGCATGTAGGACATTCGGGATTCATTGTTTACTACACCACATTGTTTCTAGTCAGTTGATACTACTAACTATTGAGTGTTAAAACATTGGCTTTGTATTATAGTTCTTCGTCGTAGTCTGTTGGTAGTTTGTCGCGGTCTACAATAATTTCAAAGCCAAATTCGTGTTCGTCTTTATTATAAAACATTTCAACTGTATGTGCGCCTACACCAGTTAGATATGACTCAATATATGAGAAGTTAGTTGACTCTAAGTCAAACGTTACATTTTCTTTTGGTGTGGCAATGAATTTTACTTCATCAACCATTTCTTCCATTTCAATGTTCCATTCATCATCAAAATGCTCTTGGAATCCAGATTTTCTAGCCCACAGTGTCATACATAATCATTAGACCTATAGCTATTTAATACTTATGGTATTGATTAGCCATAAAATTAGTATTCAATGTTGTTATTTCACTTCAACTTGGTCGTATTCTTCATAATTGAATTGTTGATGGTTTGGAATTTGAAGAATATCTTCCAAGAAGTTCACACGACGATCTAATTCCCTCACAGTGTTTGGATATGCACTACGCAAAGATTTGTTGAGTGGACGGTACATCCAGAATACTTGTAAGTGTTGCCGGAGCCTTTGATATTCTTCAAATAGTTCTTCTTCTGTTTTTAGATGATGATCAATGTCACCATCGAAATCTTCATTTACAGACATTGTTTATTTTTGTTTGAAACTTACTGCACGGAGTACGCAATTTGTTTGATCGAATTTGATCCCATGCAACCCAATTTCTTCATGATCAAATACAAACCCAACGGATTGTCTTCCTTCAACATAGTCAATAAATTCCGAATTAGCAATGTTAATCCAATCCTCATAGTCAACATCACATCGGAATGTTTTTTCTTCACTGTCATTTTCTTCTGAGTCAGTTGCCATTATTATACTATTTATTGTTTATACTTTTATTGACTTAAAGATTATAATTAATCAGTTACAATTACCTTATCCGTGTCAATAGTACCACCGTCGATAATGTATCGAGCAACGTCTTGACAAAGTTCAAGTTCATCTAACCAATTTTCATTATCACCATCAGGTGTTGTTGGGAGAGTGTAATTCATTGTATGACGGCCAATTTCTTCAGCGAGAGCTTCATAATCTAATTCTTCAGCCTCTTTGATTTCTTGTGGAAGGTGTGATAATAATGTTCCATCATCTTCTTGTGTTTCCTCTACTTCATTTTGCAAATGTAACTTCATTGAAGAACTGCCATCGGAATTATTACTATTAAATTCTATATGAACATAGAAGTCATAAATTGAAGGAACAACTTCAAGTGTTTCAATTGATTTCAGTAGTTTCTTTCCTTCGCCAAAAACATCTTCATGAGTGTTATATTTATTTTCACTGACTTTTGTAGTCCCCTCATTGTGTTCAATAAAAACAGAAAGGGTATGTTTTTCACCACTAATTTCTACATTTAAATCATCTAAGTTCCATCGTTTTTTAGCTTCCCATTTTTCAGCAGATGGTGATTTATATTGTAAAATGTATTCATTTGATTTGTTAGTAATTCTCCACGCAACATCGTATTCATCTTCCCAATCAGCTACGACTTCCCCTTGATGAATTTCTTCTGCGGTTATGTTTTCAGTTAAATTATCAGTCATACTTATAGTCCTACCATTGTTCGCTGGTCACTTCTACAACTGTCACAGTATCCATGTTCAATTGGGATTCGTCCATGTTGTGGACAGACTGCTTCTACAGTAACATTTTCTAATTGACAGTCATAATCAGGATGGTCAACATGGTCTTCTGGTGTTGCATTGTAGTCTCGCATCTTTCTAACACTACGATAAGTTTCTTCAAAATCGCAACAATCACATGATAATTGAACTACACAATCATCAATTTCTTCAATTAATTCTAGATCAGTTTTGAGAGCATCAATCTCATTTTGAAGCTGGTAAACCAATGTCTGAATCTCATCTTTATCACCTTCAATAACAGAACCATTTAGTTTAGCAACAATTCTATCTTCTTGAGAGTGAACAAATGGGCCATTCTGTTTATTAGAGCTACTATTTCCATCCACCATGAAGTTAATTCACCAAATGTAACTATTGGCCCATTAATCATAAAACATTGGAATGAGCGACTAATTTAGGAAGGACTGATTTGATTAAAATAAATATAACTGACTAACACATACAATATTTATATTCATCTATACGTAAAAACAACTATGGAAGAATCTCCTAATAAATCTACCAATAGTCCTACGAAAAAATATAATGCATTATTGGTGGGAAATACAGGTGCTTCTACAAAAATTCATATGGCATACAGAAGACATATTAGTATTGTTGCCCAAAGATTAAAAGAAATTACAGAAGGATATGATACCAATTCTGTTGATATTTATGATTTTGGAATGTTAAAAACATATTATTCCCCAACAGACCATTTAGATAATGTGAAATATTTATCAAACAATGGTATTCAGTTCAAAACTTCCATAGATTTTGATCAAGATGGATATGAAAATTATAAGGCAATTAAACATGAAATCTTAAGTATAAACATAGGACGGGTTTTGGTATGTGTTCCAAAAGGTGAACGTATCACAAATAGTTTATCAACCGGAAATGCATTATGTCTAACCAAACCAGCAAGCGATAATCAATATCGTGTTCAATTCATGCCATTGGAAAATAACTTCTGAACAAATTTGAAAACGTTGTAATGTAGTTATTCCGCATCTTGTTCATTTTCTTCCCATTCGGCGGGTATGTCATTCCGTTTAACGATACTTACTGGTGATTTTAGCTCTTTTTCTTTTCCACAGTGTTCACATTTATCGACAAGCGTACATCCATCAATCTTTTCATCTGGCCTATCATCAAAATACATTCTATTACAAGCATTTGGTTGCAAATCTTTTGCACGGTTGGCTCTATATGAATGATTTCCAAGTAGGCATTTTAAACGGTTCCAAATATTCATTATGTGGTTTTGTTACAGTAGATACTTAAAACTGAGTATGTATTAAATTATATTTTAAATAGTATTTAGAAAGTTTTATTAGCACATAGTCCTAATAGAAACATAATGATTGGAAGTCTGTTTGGAAAAAACGACGATGATGATTATGAAGAAGTTGAAGAGCGTGAAGAATATATTTTGGAACGTGAATTTGTACGAAAGACTGTTGAATTTAAGTTCATCCGTGGCGAAACTGAAACAATAACTTTTGATGATGTTGGTGAGCGTGTAAATAGTTCGTATGGTTCGTTTAATGATGGTAGAAAAATTGATCATCGTGGTGATATTCGTGTGGAGAGATTTGTGAAAGTGGTTGGAGGAAATCCACATAGTTTTAATGGTCATGTTTATCTTCGTTTTGATGGTGAAGAAACTGGTAATGAAATAACTACTCAAAATGTTACTTCACGAAATGTAAAGAAAGAAGAAAAAATGAAAGCTACATTGCCTGTGTATGATAATGTTACTATTCGTTCGGATACTGGTGAAGAAGTGAAACGAAGTATAGTTCCACGAAAACAAAATCCAGATGATGAAGTAGAAATAACAAAATGTGAAAACGTAATCGCTCCAAATGAATAGTTTGATTATGTTTTAGATTAGCATTTTCAAATATTATAATAAAAGTAGTACTAAGTTGATGGACGTAGTACTATTTGTATGATTGGCCGTGTGTTATTTTTGATGATGAGCATTGTTGGAGTATTGTTAGGACTTTCATTTATATGGAGTTCAACAAAAAAATTGCTATTTGCATTTCGATTTAATCAACTTGATGAAAAACCTGTTAGTCATGTAGCTGTTGATGAAACAGTAAAACTTTCTGGAACTGTACAGACAGTTTCCGGTAATGAATTTGTTGATGATTCAATAATTGTTGATGATGAAAATTACGTACTTATTGATTGGGAGTTGTTAAGAAAACAGAAAAATAGTTGGTCACATATTGATGAGGGGGTTGATAATGTCCCAATTTTATTGGAGGGTGAAGATATGAGTGTTATTCACGTTGATACGAATGAAGTTGAGCGTGTTCTTATAGATTCATTCGATGATTCATCTGTATATATCCGACGTGATGAAGATGCAAGTGAGAATATAATTGATATATTAAATCAGAATAATATTACTTATAATTGTAAGTTACAAGTACGCCGTGATTGTTTGAAGAAAGGAGATAGCGTAACTATTGTTGGTCATGTTAAAGAGAGTGATGATCCACGTTCTCAATCACGATTTGTAGTTGGGTCTTCCGATGATTCAAATATGCCTTTTACAATCACAGATTGGTCAAAAAAGCGATTTTTACTGATGTATCCAGCACATGTTGGTGGTATTGTATTTGGATTTGTGACACTTCTATTGGGAATATGGTTATTAGTAAATGATTTAATAGTAGAGGTGTACCCTGATTACACTATTCTGTCATTGTTTGTATGGATTATATTATTCGGGTTGTATATTACTGGAATTGATTTTGTGTATTGGATTAACTCGAAGGTTCGTTAAACTTCATTTTAACAAATAATTTATTTATACTTAGTTGTCAATACTAACAATAAATTCGTTGAGGAAAATTGCATGGAAGCATGATACCCAATTACATTCATTACATCGAATAGGGCGGTTCCGAAATTGTTTTGGGTTCCCAATCATTTCGTTTTCTTCACCACACCGAGGACATGTGAAGCTCCAAATTAGTTCACCGTCTTCAGTTGTTTCTCCATTAGTATGGTATTCCGTGCAATATGCTGGATCGTTTACCAGTCGTTGACGATTTTCTTCTGGATGTTCTTCCTTAAGCCAGTCAAATACACGATTGGATGTTTTACTTCCAATGCCACTGATGTCTGATACTTTGTTGCAATCAACCAAGTAATCAATCAGTTCTTGTTTATTTTCAAATTCTTGCTTGAGAGTTGTTTCTGGCTGGCCCGTAACACCCATTTTGTCAGTTGGAATTGTAGTTGTTGCAGACGACATATGTGTACATTGTCGTAAAGAAAGTTAAAACATTAGTAATTCAGGCTACTGAATCAATATTCAGTCTTGTGCATCAATTTTGTCCTGAATATCATTCTGGTATAATTCATATGAAGTATTGAACACTTTCATAATAGAATGCCATGAGTGTACATCCTGTGGGCCACTAAGACGGCCTGTGGCTAATGCTGACCATTTTTCCATACTTTCGTATGATGAATTTGGGTAACATTTAGAAAAATGAATAGATGGTGATTCATCATACCCACCGTAATTGTCTACATCAATATATGCACGCCATGCTGTTTCATTTTCTTGATTAAAATATACAGCAGTGTACATTTTCCTTGTCTCACTAATTTCTTTAATGTTTGTAATAGGATCGTGAGACTTCATTGCACGATACACTAATTTAGGATACAGCATATTCAAATGCTCTACATCACTTTCATCAATATCATCCATTGTCATACGTATATTCAACATTCACACACAAATAAAAGTTCATTATCCATATCTAAAAAAGAATTATTGTTTTCACTAATTAAAATTAATGAAATAGGGAGAAACACTCCCTATTAGCTACCGCGAGAACAGTGGTGGTACGTATAATTATTGTATACACAATAAGTTAATACTTTCCTTTTAGTGATTGTCTATTTATATTGATTGTGTTCTACATCACTGACAAATTACTATTAAAGTTTGAATGATCGGTTTGTTGGGCGAGTTCAATGTATAGATATACGTATGCAACATGAGGCTGGATGTCTTTAATAAGATTTATTCCTTCATTCATTAACAAATTTGTACTATCATACGGTTCAGAAATGAGTTTGGTTGAAAATCCACACAAAAAGAACGTAATTGTTTTATCACTTTTTACTTTCTCAACCAAACTATTTTTATAATTTGATATAGACGCTGTTCCACTATGATATGCATTTAGTATAACTATTTTTGTATCTTTATGAAACGTAAATTGTATTGATGGGTATATGTTTCTAAATGAAATTTTGTTTTGATTATCTTCAATCCCGTGTTTATTTGGTATATCAAACTCATTTTTTGCCAACTTTCTATCATACTCATAATCTTCCCAAACCCACCCTCTATTTTCGTATGTCCCCACACTTTCACCAAATAGTGAAGTATATCCTTTACTGTCCATGTTTGGAGGAATTACTTTTGTTGCCTGATACATATTAGATATACAAAATGATTTTTCTGAAACCATATTAATGTAAACTCCATTTTTCAATCCATCATTAGATATTGCTTTTAATGAAGATGTTATGGATAGGTCAACATCACTATTTTCTTCATCTACTCCCCTCATTGCACCTGTAAAAATTATTTTGCAACTTTCATTTCCAAATAATATTTCTGAAACACTTGCACTGTAAAACATCGTATCTGTACCATGTGTAACAATTATTTTGTCAAACCCGTTTTCTATTTTATGTTGAATACTTTTTGAAATAGTTATCCAATCAATTGGAGTCATATTTTCTGATAATTTATTACAAACTTCAAATATTTCAACATCTACATTTACNGAGGAGTGTTCAACGGTTTTATTTATTTTAGACTGTTCTGTATTTATTTTTCGTATTGAATTGACTGCTTTTGAATCAATTGTACCTCCTGTTTTTAATATTGCAACTGTATCCATACATATTATTATAATTTTATTTGTAAATATTCACATGATTATTGAAAAGTAAAACATACTATGAATCAAATGCAGATTCTGAATATACTCCGTTTTCCCACTCACTATTCAAATTCCGTTCTTTATTCTGATGGACAACACGAACCCTTCCACACCGATCACATTTTAACCGTTCTGGTGAGTGTTTAATATAATCAATATGTCCAATAAGTGAACAAACAAGTGAAGACATATATCTATTTATTAATTTCGTAACATCTATTCAAATTAATTACAACACTTCCATCAATTCTTAAATGTTTAATCACAGTTTGTAGTTCATCCCATTCTAACCCAACCTTATCACATAATTCTTCATGTGATATTTGGCCATTTATTTCTATAATTTTCAGTACATCCCGCCGAATAGTTGATGTATTCGTTGTACACATAATTGGTTATTTTTACGTATAATACTATTGTCCAATGATTAATAAAGTTATGTCACGAACTTATGGAAAAATGAGGTGAAAACCTCGCCCTTCAGGGCGGGGAGGATGTCAATTATTCAAAAGTGATTTTTCTTCTTCAATTGTTTCTTCCGTTGATAGTTCTTGTTCTAATTCTTTGATTTTTGCAGGTTTTGCTTGTGAGACAATAAGAGCATCATATGAGATTTCACAACTCACAGTTGCTCCAACACTAAATGAGCTTGATAGGCGGCCAGCATTCTCACTTCCAATAAATACAATACTTACATCATTCTGTCTTGCATAGCTTCTGATTTTGTTTGCAATTGTTCCAGATGGTGAGTATTTTCCAACAGTTTGAATAGAAATATCAACGTTATCTGAAAGGGCGTTGATACTATCTTTAATGTTATTAATTACAGTTTCATGATCATACGGTTCATCTGATTTAATCCATCCATTCTCTCGTGCATATTGTTTGTTTCTTCGTGGAATGATTGTAATCGTTTTGATTGTTTCGTCTTCAAACACCCCATTGAATTGTGTTGCACGAATGAGTGCTGTTTTGGAAAGTTTGCTCCCATCGAACGGAACTAAAAACGTCATAATATGTATTTATTAATGAAGGTATTTATTATTTGTGTTTTCAATCTATTTCATCTGTTATTAAATTTGTAAATAGATACATACTATAATGTGTATAATATATTTTTTCTAAAATTATGCGCGTGTTGGGAAGCGTGGTTCTCTTTTAATCAAAGCTCCGTTATGATTAAGGAGAGGGCCACAATTTTCACAAGTAATGTGGATTTGATTTTCACTAATGAATCGTCCACAATTACATCGTGGTGCAGTTTGGCCGTTGTATCCGGGGAATGTCTTTTCCATAACCGTCATTAAATCATGAGAGTATTTAAATTTGTTGTTTAATGTAATTAATAATGTATTACAATAGTAGTATTAAATGACCGCCGTTATATTTTTTAGTATTATTTTTGTGAAAAAACGAACTATTTTATATGTCTAATTGTATTTTTCTGATATGGATACTACAGTTAGCACGTTGTTGTTTTTGAATACTGAGAATGGGTCTGTAAATACATTTGAAGGGTTATTTTATTATGATACAGAGATGGGTGAGTGGGAAACTGCATTGAATATTGGAAATAATCGTGATGTGACGTATGAAAGGGCTGAACAATTAGTGTCGAATGACAAGATTAGTATGGTTATTGCTCAGAATAGTGATGGGGTTGTTAATAGTGGTGTTGTGAAACATATGAATATTATTGAAGGGAAAGTACTGGTAAGAGTAAAACAACCACACACAGTAGCATACCACGACCTTCCTGATGATGTTAAAGAAAAAGTTGACAGTGTGAGAGAATGAAGTCTATCGCGGATCGTTAAGGTCGTGTTCATCAATTGCGTCTCTGATTGCTTGTGGATATTCTACTGGAATAGAAATTTGTTTTCTATTGTCTTTGTCTGGAACGTGTGAAAGGAATTTTTGTTTCATTTCTTCTCCTTCACCAAATCCTTTTTTGTATTCGTCGGTCGTAAGTTCGTATCCCTCATATACTCGGAGGTGATGACTTTCATTTTTAATCATTCCACCGCTTGTTTGTTGCTTCTTTGTAAGGTGGACTTCAGTAACTGGTTGTTCTTCCGTTACTTCATCTTCAGGAGTGATGAATCTCCCTGTCCCACCACCAGTGAATATAATTCCGGGGTTTTCTTCGGCTAATTTTGAAAGGAATTTTCGTCCACTGCCAATCCGTGCAACAAATTCGTTTGTTTCGTTTACTTGTCGTTTGTGAAGGTCACGTTCTCGTGGACTCATTCTTGCCATACTTGTATTTAGAGACTTAGCTATTTATAGTTAATGGTATAGAATAGCGGGTTGTGTTTTACAGATTTAGGTTTTTTCGTTCAACCTTTGTCACTTCAACATCTTCATTTTGATTCTTTATGATGACACACCCACTGTATGGTTTACAATCATCATTTTCACCAATGTCTTTAATTTCATAGTTAGCTTCTTCTGGTTCTTCAACCACGTCAAAAACCCATTTTCCATTGAGTGTATAATCTGCTTCAACAATATAGTCAGGTGTTACTTTTAGATATGTTTTATCGGTTTGAGTAGCTGGAATCTCATCAACAATAACTCCGTCCAATTCGATCAAATCATCACTACATCCAGAAATGATTAACTCGTCATCCATACATCATTTTATTCATACTACCTATTAAATCATTTGAAGGTTAGATTGGCATATTAGATATAAAAATGATTAAGTTATAGAGAATATGGGCAAGTATTGGGACGAACAGGTTTTCGGTTCTTTCATATATAATACTATAGATCATTCCTGATGCAAAGATGATGACTAATGCTGTGATTGTTCCTGTTGTTATTCCTTGAGGTATGTATGCGGGCAAATGTACAGACGCAAATAATATGTTTGGAATGGTTATTATTATAATAAGAGAGTTGTATGCATTTGATAGAGTATTTTGTATAGTTCCTCTGTATAATATTTCTTCAAATATTCCAGATAGTATTCCAACAATTAGCGATGCCATGAATATACTTGGATTTTCACGTATGTATCTAATTGCTCCATGTGTTGTGGGCGTCACTCCGAAATTTTGAGTGAATAGAACTATTAGTCCGGTTGCTATAATTATGAGTGCTGGTGCAGCAATTATAGTCAAAGTGTCATTTTCGGATGGATATTTTATATTTATATAATCTGAATTTAAATTACCAGTAATATACAAATATATGAAAGCAGTTCCTCCAAACCCAATCACCTGAATTGCTATTCCACGAAGGATTGTTCCATTAAAATAATCAAAGAGAAAATGTGGAAGATTATTTGCAAGTGTTGTTCCCGCTTGAAATGAAAATATAGAAAGAAATAATACTACAATTATCGGTTTTATTTTCATCCAAATACACAAATTTATTCTTCGTTTTCTTGATCAATTAGTTCGTGAATGTCACTTTTTGGAACTCTAATATAGACCCCATCATAGAATAATTCTACAACATTCTCACCGTCATGATTTATCATTTCTTCCGGTTCCCATTCTTCAGTAACTTCAAATACAGTATTTACTGTTACTTCCTCTCCGTGCTGTAATTTTCTATCTTCATCCATAGTATAGTATTATGTCCTTTGTTTATTAAAACGTAGTATTACTGAATATCTTCTTGCGTGAAACTATATCTATCCATAGATTTTGTATAATCAACCTCCCCATTACAATCTGGACAAGCTGATCCGCCATACATATCTTCATGAATTACTTCTTCAAATTGGAAATACTCACCACAGTCTTTGCAGTTTTGAATCCCGTTTGTATCCCACTGAGTGGAACATTTTGGGCACATAAGTTCCCCATCTTCATTTTCATTCCATTCTTGCGGTGGGCCACTATATCCACACCCATATCCAAAGCAATTGAGAGAAATTTCTTTATCACTGTCTTTTTTCCATTGGATTGTCATTACATCTTCATCTTCAATCAATTCAATAGCATCACTCCATTCAGTTACAGTTGAAAATGTAATTCCAATCGTTCCAGAAAATTTCACCAAAGACATGAAATCATCTCTAACAGGGTGAACTTCTCCATCAAACTCATGAAGAGTATGCAAATCTGAGAGGTGAAGTTTCTTATTCTTTTCTTCTACAAGAGGCTGTGCTTCTTCTTGTGGACGGAAGTACGCATCAAACGGATTATCTGACGGCCCATTTGCTTCTCTGAAGGCTTTTCTATCAAATGCGTATGGTTCGACGTATTCACCAGAATCATCGTCTACAATGAATCCTTGACCGTCTACATCAAGGTTTGCTGACGCAAGGAAGTCATGAATCGAATCAATACTAATTATTTTAGGAATTTCAGGATTTGGAAGTGCTTCAATGAAAGACTCAACCAACCGCATTTCCTTTTCAGGTTCAGACGGTTCAATAGTTGGACTAGAAGGTGTTTCCATACCATACTATTAACTCTGTTACTATTTAATACCTATGATATAGACTATTGCCGTCTTAGTTGTGCAATACTTCCAATACGTTCTTCATCTTGCGGGCAGTAAGAACAATGGTTTCCCATAGCTACTCCGTGAACGCAATATTGTGTATCAGTTTCACAGTCTATACATGTTATTTTTCCACCACAGCGTGAAATTCCATGAACATTTGGCACAGTGTATGAAAGGAGATTACTGTATGCTGATGGAGAACGTGAAAGAAGTTGTTTATTACAATGAATACATCGTTTGCTCTTATATTGACCCTTTGGATGAGAGTGTTCAGGCATGTTTGGGTCTTTTGGCTCAGGGAGTGGGCTTGTAAATACGTTTAGTATTTTACGTGCAACTTTATTCATTATAAATAAACTTATTGACTTCGTTTTTCATAGTGTGGCCCATCATAATCACATTTTGGACAATCGCGTTTTTCATATTCTTCATGATTTCCATCTTCATGAGCCTTTGTATGTGCCTTTCGTAGATTTGATTTTTCAAAGTCACGAACCCGCTTTTTACTAGAAGACTGAATTGGTGTTTTCATGTTTATAGATTCTACTGTGGTATTATTAAAACTTAAGGATTAGTAGTATTTTTAATCACAGTTCCCAAAGTCACTATCGTTTCATTTTGGGGTAATATGGACAGGCGTTTGCTTTTGTATTGAGCAATATTATGTACATTCTCAGGAGTGTTTTCTATTTTTCTGGTACTTCTGATTCTGTTAATTCTGGTGTGGATGAGTTTGATTGAGATTCATGAGGAATTGCCCGTTTGAATAGATTAAAAATTTTTGTAGAAATATTATACATTTCAGTGTGTATTAAAAAATAATAAAGTATTTTGACTAAGCGACGTTATTCGCGGGCTTCTTGAGCTTCTTCAGCCCATTCTGCGGCTTCACGTAGCCCTTCCGCATAGGCTTCAACTTGGTCTTGATCGACAAGGAGCCTCACATGTGGGGCTTCAGGGTTTTCTTCAACTTCATCAGCCATTTCACGCATTTCTTCTGGTGTAAATTCGACTGATCCAGTTGCAGGAACATTAATCCCACAACTTACGGTTCGACTTGTACCCTTTAGGCGACCAAATACAGTTGGGGCGTTGTATTCATTATATGGTTCAATGCTTGTCTGAAGGTCTTGAGGTTCAGGCACCATACATGTCTATTGTGTCCATAAGTACTTAACAGCTATGATTTAGTCATACTATTCAACTTTCATTGGAAGGACATAATTTTCACGTTCATGTACGTGCTGGAATTGTTTATAAAGAGCCAACAGCATAGAACCTTCAACTAAGTTACCATCTTCATCAACTACTGGTAATTCGTCTTCACTGTAAATAAATTTGTGAAGTCCAGATGGTTGTTCAACATTGAGCGAATACATGAAGTCATACAGTTCTTCATCAGTATATTCTTCATCATATTCTACATCCGAGACTGGAACTTTTTCGATCTTATTTGACGTTAGTTCCTGTGTTGATGGATATGGTTCATCAGAATCATCATGTGTGTACTCATAAAACCACTTAGCAAGAAAAGAACTTGTCGGTGGGTGTAGGTGAAGCGGAGTAGCAACTTCGTATGAGTAATCAAATATTTCACTCAGTTCATCAACAACTGAGACACAAGCTTCACGCCGACATTCGTATCCAAGAGTGTCAATATCTTTTGGTTGTCTATGAACACCTTTCATAGCAAGAGCTTTTACTTTATTCCAGTCAATTTCTCCACCAATTATTGCTTCTGCACGTTCTTTACGTGCTTCACTATCTTCAAATGCCTGAATGAACTTGGCATGTTCAATAAAAAATATTTTTCTATGGTGGTGATGAATACAGTGTGTCAATTCGTGTGTGAGAGTATGGAATTTATCAGTTGGACTCATATCATGCCATAGTGCCCATTTCACACCAAGTTTAAACTCATAATCATTCATTAAACCACCAGTACCAAGATGCATTGCTTTTCCATTTGCCCGCACAGTTGTTATTTTGAAATCATCTACTGTTGGTGATGAAAGATTCTTACCGATGTATGAACCTTCATCAATATCAACTACACAATCACCATAAAGGTATTTATTGGGCCAACCAATCTGCCAAAGTTGAATGAGCTTTTCTTTAATATCATCCTTACATTTATCAATTGGAGATTTCTTTTCAACGGTCACATCATTGAATGTGTAGTCTGGACTGTACCTTCCTTCTTCAACAGAAATAGTTCCCTTGAGAACAAGTTGTTGGCGTCCGGGGTCTTCTTCAAAAGACGAAAATTCTGAAAGGACACGCTCAACCTTCCATCGAATATTAGATTTATCGTATCTCTTTCCGAAAACAATTATCTCATCCCCATCTTGAACTTCAGTCTCGTCTTCGTATTCCATCGTGTGTTCATTATTGACGGTATTAACAAGGCGTTTCGTAGAGCGTGTGGTATTCATACATCTACAAACACACTTGAAGTATTTAATACTTATGTTTCACATCGGCTCCATACTGAGCAATAATAGATACAATCCCGCGTCACAAAACCACACAAATGTTTATTGGCTTGTATGATTAAATTTTACACATGAGCAAAGACGAACAACAAAAAGATACAACGAAAGATCAATTCAGAGAGAATGTATCTCATGTAACAAGTCCAGCAGATGTAGTAGCAATGGATGAGCTTGAGATTCCTGATTATATGGGATTGGTTTCACCACTATATCTTGAGTGCGTATTCCGTTTCACTCTTCGTGTTTGGGAGTTTATTCAAGACGAAAACATTGACGTTGAAGAATATTATTCTGCGTCTAAGTTAGATTCTGAATATGGTGACAAATTGAGTGAGTTAGCATCTGGACTTGGGATTTCAGTCATGCAATTTAATGGAGCCGCGAGTGCTGCCATTTCGCTTTCAAATGTTGGATTTGAAGAATGGTACAGTAGCCTAATGAGTAGTAGAGACGGACGTGTGAATATTGGTGATAATGAATTAGATCGAAAATGGTCAATGACGATTAATCCTTCAATGGAAGATCATCCACGCACGCAAGAACACAGAGTACGTGGACATGTTGAACAAACCCTTCATTCAAATGGTGTTGAAAGTACAATTGAATGGATTGATGAAATTATTGAATTTGCAACTGAAGAAAGTAGTAATCCTGAAGATGATCCTGAAATTCAAGCATTAAAAAAGTCGCGTACACAACTTAAAAATGGTACGTATGAGCCTAAATTAGTAATCATTCCAGAATAAATTCACAAGTATAATTCAGACGCAGGTTAATTATTTCTATAGGTATGAATCAAATAGATTCAAAAGA
>SL_4KL_010_BRINEDRAFT_10000502_pt1 | contig 20111 bp, 18 predicted proteins | sample SodLak_010_BRINE_2_FD_10664 | JGI IMG/M metagenome (IMG submission 10664)
GGAGCCGATCTTTCAGGCTCATTCTTCTACGTATTCGGCTATGCCGGCGACTATTAGCAGGCCTAGCAGTAATCCGAGGAGATTATGAGCGAGGCTGTCGCTGCCTATTAGACCGAATAGTATCAGTGTCGTTGAGATGAGCAGTATTGCTCCGAGTGTGAAGGACGCTCCTTTGATGAAGTATCTCTCTATTAGGCTTTCTTCCTGGTCTGCATCGCTGGGTTCTTCGATGATTCTCTCGGTGATGATGTGTGTCTCTTCTTCGATTTCGCCGGGTTGTAGGTCTTGATTGCTCATTTGAGTTTTAGTGGGTTTGAGAGGACGGCGGGAATCAGGCGAGCTGTGTTACCCCCTATGGTGTGGCCGCCTTGACCCCGGATATTCTCTCATAATTTTTGGTTGTCTATCTCTGCTGAGTTGCTGGAAGCCGCGAGACCCGTCGCTGGTCTTCCTCTTCTTCCTCGCAGGTTTCGAGTTCTCCGCTGAGCTGCCCGCAGGCCTTCATGAGTTGCTGTACTTCCTGGATCTCCTCGATTAGGCCTTCCGAGGTGGAACGGGTTTCGAGCTGTTTGAAGTCGAAGTCCTCTTCCGTTTTTTCGAGGACGCTGATCTCGGTGTTGGAACTGCTTTTCTTGACGTGGACGTACGTTAGTTCGCGTTTCATTGTTCGATGAGTTGGTGTTCGGCAGGCGTTGCTTCGACGCGGATCTTGGCGTCGAGTCGTCCGCTGATTTTGAGGATTGCTTCGCTGTAACTGGATTCTGTACCGGTTTTTAGGTCGTAGAGGTCGATCACCTCCTGTTCGGAGAGTTGGAAGTAGTCGATCATGTCGTCGGAGACCCGCTGGTGCCGGAAGAACACTTTTCCAGGGCATTGATCCAGTAGGGTTTCTCCTTCCGAATACTGGGTGAAGTCGCTGGCCGATTGGCTGACCAGTGTGATCGCGGTGTTGGTGTCGCGGGCTTCTCTCACCCAGCGCGTCAGGATTTTTCGGCCTCGACCCACACCTGACACGTTGTGGGCTTCATCGGCCACTACCAGCGTCCGCCGGTTGTTTTGGCTGGTCACCTGGTAGAGGTGCTCGATCAGGTCGATGATCGAGTCTATGTACTGTGACTGGCCTCGTTCCGGGACTTGGAAGCAGGCGGCCGAGCTGATCTCTCCAGGCCTATCTGAGACGGAGTAGGTGTTTCCGCGGAGCTTGTCGATGATCTGGTTGTACTCGTTTTTCGGGTCGATGACGATGATCTGTGCTTGGGGATGTGCAAGCTGTGTCCGGAGCAGTTCGATTTTGGTGTGATAGGTTTTCCCGGAACCGGTGGATCCGAATCGTGCGAGATGGGGTGCATGCCAATTGAATCGGTTTTGAAGGATCGGTGTGTTGTCGAATCTGTCTTCTCCGTAGATGATCCCGGATTCTTGGTCGATTGTGCGGGTGGCAAAGGGGAGTCCAGCCGCTACTGCGTTGCTGAGCAGTAGGTAGCTTTCGTCAAACTGGTTTCTCTGTACGGGGGAGCAGGTTTTGATGGCTTGGTCGGTCCGAAGTACAGGTTCTGCGGTTTCGATCCCCATCATTTTCAGCCGGGACTTCAATTTCTGAAAGACGGAGTCGCACTCTTCGCGGGTTGGTCCGTGAACTGAGAGGATTACGAGGTAGTCGAAGGGGTGCTGTTGGCGTTGTGCGAGGCTGTCCAGCATCTGCTCTGTGGACGCCAATTTTGATTCGAGTTTGTTCGTGTCGACGAAGCCGCCGGCTACACGGGAGTTGATCTCGGCGTTCAATCGTTCCTTCACTTTGTTTAGCTGGCTCCGGGTTTTGCCGCCGTCCTGCGGCGTGATTTGTTGGATGACATCGATCTGGCCTTCTATGCGGAGCAGGTCAAGAGGCCAGCCTAGGTCCAGGTTTGCCGGGTATTCAGTGATTGTAAGGAATCGGCGGCATCCATCCCTGGTATCGACGTATCTGTGTCCACAGTCGCCAGTGAACCTGTCTTTCAGTGATGCTATCTCTTCTTTTATTATTGGTCGTGCGGAGATGTCGGCGGTGTTGAGGGCCTCGACTAACTGGTTGGTCCGTCTCTCGGATTCGGCTTCGAGATCGTCTTCTTCTTCGTTGAGGAATCCGAGTGCCGACGTGGAGGATGGGTCGACCTGTGTAACGATGTAGTGGTCTGTCCCGTGGATTGAACCAGTCTGGACCCGGCTACAGTACCGGAGGTAGTCCTCCCACAGCTCCCGATGTGTTGAGAACCGATCTTTCATGTACTCGGCGTACGGGAAGATGTCGAGCTCTGACTGAACCGAGTAAACCGTGGTCGGGTAATCGATTTGATCCAACAACTGCTTGTAGGTCTGCTGGACAGCCCGGGCCTCAGCCTCAGTCATTAACTCCAGATTTGTTGGGGCGACTCTGACCCCGCCGAGCTCTGTCATAGCTTCCTCCACAAGTGGAACCGGACCAAGTGGTACAGGTGCTGATCCAGTGGCCGGTTGTAAGGCCTGAACCGGTACAGCACCACACCGATTAGGAGCCCTAGAACAGGGGCTTCTAGGCCTGTTGTGGGGATGTAGAGCAGTAGGGCGGGTGCTGTGATTCGGAGTATGTCTCTCCAGGTGAAACGGCCGAAGAACTGGAGTTCGACGTCTTCGACTTTCCCGGGGAACTGGATGCGAGGCCTCATTTGCCGCCTCCGAGTTTGTCGGCCTGTTTCCGGTTACGGTAGGATTGGAGCCTGTTCTGTTCGTCTTCGCTGAGTTCGAAGTTCTGCTGCTGGTTGTTCCGGGTTTTGTTAACGGTTTTTGAGGCGGTCTTGGTGGCTTTGCCGACGATGGTTTGTGAGGCTCCCCAGACCTGGTACGGGATCAATAGGAGAAGGGTGAGTGAGGCGATTCCTAGGATCCAGTTTGAGGCAGATTGTAGGACGGTGGTTCCGTTCCCGTCCATTAGTGCGAGGGAGAACCTGAGGGCGAGCAGGTTCAGTGGTGCGATCATCAAGGCCGCGAAGTATCCGGCGATGAAGGTATCCGCGTATCTGCGGATACGTGGGAGGCTCCAAACCAGGGCTAACAAGGGTGAGATCGCGGCGATGAACATGATGTATACCATTCTGATGATCATGACTGCGGCGAGCGCGACGAGTAGAAAAGACTGGATAACCCATGCCAAGACAAGGCCTGTGCTGAGGCCTATCATCTCGGTGAACGATTGTTCGAATAGTTGAGGTGTGAACGCGTATACGAGCGCGTCAGTGAACTCTACCGAGAGCTGGAGCAAAGGCAGGGAAATGAACGAGAAGACTAGTGCTATGAGGATTCGGGGCAGAATCAGTCGGACTTGGCTGTAGGTGACGCCGAGGACGGGGCCGATCATGTAGAGGAGGCCTGCGGCCATGAACGCCAACGTGGATAGCAGGATCACCAGTACCAGGACCTGGCTGTGAACTTCTTCGACCGCGGGGTTCGGGTAGACCTTGGGTGTTGTGGTGAGCAGTTTTGCTACTACGTTGAGCAGGACTTCTCCCAGTGAGCGGAACGGATGGAAGAGGACATCCAGCAGAACTTCTTTCAGGGTTTGATCCCAGTCTCCGGTGAAGGACTCGAAGGCCTCGATCAAGTCCTTTACCGCGTCAGTTAATGGGCCTAGGTCGATGACTGAGCCGCTCTCATCGTTTTCTTGGGCGGAAGCAGTCCCTGATGCCAGCAGCAATCCGAGGACCGCAGAGATACGCGTATACGCGTTTACGTACATAGTGTAGCCCCCAGTTGCGAGACGAGGAAGTCAACGATGAGCTGTGCCGAGAGCAAGAGTACTGCTCCGATGAACACGTTCTTCGCCACCAGTTTACCCCGCCGGGAATTGTCTTGGCCCGGCAGCATCAGGAACAACGCCGCGACCAGGAAACCCAGTGTTCCAAGACCTATGCCCGCGATGAACGCAAGCTGGACCAGTGAATCCAAGAGGCCTAACAGGGGTTCAAAGCTGGAAGGAGTCTCACATTCTAGCCCCTCTTGGACTGTTAATGGAGGTAGATAGTTTGGTGCTCTCTCTGAACCTTGCATTGAGGACAGATCTACTGACCCTATTTTTTCTGAGACGGTGTTTTCCGCCAGTCTCGCTAGTCGAAGGGGTTGTGTAGCCATTTGTATTAGTTTGGAATTACGGCCTGTGTCTCTGCTGCTTCACAGCAAACCTTTTGCCAGCAGAAATAATGTATCTAATACGATCATTTCTGAGTAAAATGGTAGTGTATGCAACATGAGCACTGAACGTAGAGTGGTGTACCCGGTTGAAGTGGTTGACTACGCGGATTCAACGAGTGGGACGTATCTTTCCGTTCCTTTGCCGAGCGATATTCGGTCACTAGGCATTGATGATAATTCGATTATTTTGTGGGAAATCGGTGATGATGGGTCAAATTTGGAATTTTTGAGAGGTACAGTCACGGATGAGAAAACACGGATGGCTCGAAATATTCAGCCAGGGGGTAGCCGGGATGCAGAGTTTATTGTTACTATTCCTAGAGATATGTACCGTCCTGCTGTTGAGAAACTTGCAGATGGAAGCCCATTTGTTGGCTTGGAAAAAGGCGATCAAGTTGTTATAGAGGTCAAGGAAGGCTCAGATCCTGAAATAAGATTGTATAAGCCTGAGGAGTATACGGAACGACAGGTGAATATCCGACCAGAAATTCGAGCACCGATTATTGGTGGCACTTCGATAGGAGTATTTAATCAACTAAAATCGTATGCATGTGAGTTACAATCGGTTTATTCTAGCAAAAAATCCGTTAGAATGGGAGAATCTGTAAGGTTTTGTGCAGAAGTGAACAATACGTCTAACCACGATAGTCACTGTAGTCTCACCTGGTATTTGGGAGATGTTCTAGTGACTACTACGTGTGCAATGGTGAAATCAAATAGTACCAGAAAGATTACTAGTGATAGAAAGATACATGGAAAAGTCGATTACGCTCATATTTTGTCAATGGGTGTAGAAAATGGTGCCGAATGTGAGCTATATGTTGAATTAAAGAACACTGGACAAACCATGGCATATCCTGAGCCCTTTAAAATTAAGGGCAGATCTACAATCCTCAGTAAAATATATGCCAAATATGTAACAAAGAAGAGAGAAAGATACGAACAATCCAAATACTAACTAACCAAACACTTCACCTAGTTCAAGAAGGTGCCCCAGAATTAGATGAACTCAATGAATCAGAGTATTCAGGTAGTATTCAGCTGACTTATTCTCACATTCTGGATGGAAATCAACAGGAGAGGCCATTGATAAATATGTGAGTGATCGATGTATCAACAAGAATCAGAAACATAGCCAGGCAATTTTGTATCGTTCATAGTGCCCTCATAAACATTCATTTGGCATGTAACGAGTTCTAAGAGCTTTGTGCTTCAGTATGGCTCTGCGGCTGATGGCAAAATTCGGAGCCTTTAAATCATATCTCTATGCTTTTGCTGCTTATAGATCTCGTCTAATTGTTCATAACGGCTTTATGAACGATTGTTTACGATCGTGAATCTTCTAAGCAGTTATATTTGACAGCTATCCGGTTTAATGATGGCGTTCTCACCAAACCATTTATAAGGATACTGTCAAATAGTTAAACATAGTGGAGTAGCAACGAAACGAGACGCTACACCATTAGGAGGGATTTTCCCGATTGATTGACCCGTAGTTCAGTTACGCCTCACAAGGAACTAGGTAAGATTTTTTTCCGGGAATCGGGATCCCGCGGAGCTTCCCATACCTAGAAGCTTCGGAAACAAAAAACCGATTTCAGGTAACACAAGATGGGCCTTCACTCGGTCCGACAACAAACGGTGAGGATTTACACTATGAAAACAATCACAAAAATTAAGAACAACTTAGGAAAAGTCGCAGGTTCCGCACTATTAGTCGGAGCAACCGTTGCTGGAGGAGCAGCAATGGTATCAGCTCAGGACAATGGGTCCAGTGGATCACTTGGCGACTTCCCAGCACCATTCGTATCAGACGATGGTGAAGTCGACACATCAGTAGTAGTCGGCGAAACAGCCGAAGACGGCCAGCCAGTATCAACACTAGACGTTGTATCTGGAGTAGAAATCGCAGGAACACTAGGAAACGCAGCATTCACAGAAACAGAAGAAACAGTATCCGTAGACGCAGGAGTAGCAGGATGGAGCGCAGAAGAAGGAATCACACTGAACAGACCGAACAACAACCTTTTCCTGACAGACTTCACAAACAGTGGAGAAACAAGACTTGACGGAAGAGATGTATCCGTACTAGAGACAGTATCATTCACATCTGAAGACGGAGACGACGTATCAGTAGAATTTGAAGTCAACCCAGGACAAGAAGATGGAGAGGACGGAGTCGTACAACAATTTAATGACGGTCCAAGGAACGCAGATGATCCAGTACTTCACGTAGAAGTACCAACAAGAGGATCAGTAGACGCTGACACTCACGTCCTATCAGCACTTGCAGAATTCGATGAAACAATCGACTTCACAGTGCAACAAGATGATGGAGACACAGTAAGCTTAGAAGACGGAGACGAAATCGAGCTATTCGGAAACAGTTATGTCTACTCAGATGACTCTGACACTGATGAATTAATTCTATTCGGAGACAGCGAAACGTTCGACGTAGACAGAGGAGAAGAATACACAGCAACAGTCGAAGGAAACGAACACACATTCGAAGTAGTATCTGTATCAGACGACAACGACAGAGCAACAATCAGAGTCGACGGTTCACTAAGAACAGTAGACGAAGATGACTCTGTAAGAGTTTCAGGACAAGAAGTAAGAGTAAGAGACATCTTCAGCTTCGGAGACAACGACGGAGTAGTACAGTTCGCAATCGGATCAGAAGAACTTGCACTACAAGCTGACGGAGACATAGAAGTCGACGGAGACCGTGTAAGAGGAGTAGAACATGATGCAACTGACTTAGAAGAAGTAGATGAGATTAACTTCTACTTTGGCGGTCAAGAAAATGACCAAGATCACGTTGCAGCAGGAGACACATACCAAGATCCGATCTTCGGACTTGAATTCCATTACGGAGGAATCAACCCTGACACAACAGAAGACTTCGCAGACAGATTTGAAGTCGACGCAGATGACGACGAAGCAACACTAGACCTACAGCTTGACGGTGAAGAAGTAGCAGTAACACTTGCAGAAAGCGACGGCGACAACAATGTAGTTCTAGGACCTGATGAAGAAGACCTTGCAACATTCCAAGGAGAATGGTTAAGCGAAGATAGACACACAGTCTTAAACAGCGACGACCAAGCAGGCCTATACCAAGTCACAAGCCTACTCGTAGACTCTGGAGCAGACGGTTCAGCTGATGGAGAAGTAAGCTTTGAGCTTGAAAACGTTGTCACAGGAAGCACAGTAGAAATCGAAGAAGACGATCTCACGGATGCTGAATTGAGCGAAGACGAGAACAATTTCGTTGAAGACAATGTCAGGATCGATGGAATGAGGTTTGACGTTGAATTTAGAGATGACTCGTCTGAAGGCGAAGTAGTTAGGTTGACAGAGACTAACAGTGATGATGTAGTTGTTTATCCAAGCCTGTACACAGACAGTGACTCAGGAGCATCATTCGTCGACACAGCAGAAGACGTATATACTTCTGAATTAGATAGCGACGATGAATTCAACCTAAGGCTTCCAGGAGCATTTGACACCGACAACACCATCAATGTAGATTATGATTCTTCAGACGGAAGTCTAACTGTTGAAGATACAGTAGACGCAGATCCAACTGATGTAACTGCAGGAGAAACAAGATATGTTGCATTTGATGCAGGCGAAACAACCTACATCTTAGAAGCAGCACATTCAGATGATGAAGGAACAGATGACGAGGAAGGAGAATTCACATTCAGTCTTCACCTTGCTTCAGACCAAGAAGAAGATATCAACTCTGAAACTGCTCCAGATGTTGATGAAGCAACTGTAAGGCCTGGATACCTATTCACTCAGCCTGAAGATGACAACGATGCTGAGCACGGAATCGTCGTAGACGTAGAGAACACAGGAGACGAGATTGACGGAATCGACGTTACAGCTACAAGCGGAGACACATTCTTCGACGACAACGGTCTAAACAGTCTTGACAGTGACGACGACACAGACGTAGGATACACAACATTCGGATCCTACCTAGTTGAAGACACTGACGACGAAGGAGGCCTAGTAGCTCACGTACCTAACGCACAGGCAACATCTGGAATGGCTATCACCGGACCAGACGGAAGCCTAACAGCTGGCGGCGGCACAGCCGACGGCACAGTTACTTCCATGAGTCCGACTTATGAGTTTGCTGATGGAGTTCTGGACAGTGACGGTAATATTGGTCAGGTTCAGAACAGTGACAACCTAGTATTGGTTGGTGGTCCTTCAGTTAACGCTTTGGTTGCTGAGTTAGCTGACGAAGGGGAGACCTGGACGGCTGATGAGTACACTGAAGGAGAAGGACTTATTCAGCATGTCCCTGACGCATTTAGTGAAGGGCAGGACGCAGTTATCGTAGCCGGTTACAGCGGTGAAGATACTCGTGCAGCTGGAGAGTTCCTAGCTGATTACCGTAACAATGAGGGAGCCCTTGAAGGCGAAACTCAGGTTACAATCAGCACAGAATCTGGACAAGTAGTAAACTAAAGTAAAATTTAGTTGAAGCTTTTCCAGGTTTGAGGCCTTCGGGCCTCAATTCACATATTCTTTCCTTTCTTCTTTTAAGTACTGATTTAAATTCTAGATTCTATTTTGTTTGTATGGCTTCTGAGTTCGATAAACAGAATCCAGAGTATTTGTTTGCTATGAGGCATAGAGGTACGTGGCATATTTTTCCCAAGGATGGGAATGTGAAGAGTTACTGTGGAGGTTTATTGACTACTGAGGTTCGGCACGAGAAGAGTAAGAATGAGATGATTGAGCTAGATCCGGGTTGTATTAGCGAAGAGGTTGAGGGAGCGCCTGGTGTTGGCTCTTGGTGTAAAGGGTGTGTGAAGGCTGTTTTGAAGAGAGAAGATTCTCTGAAGCATTTCTCTGAGGGGAACAGACATGTCTTTGATATATAATTCGTCAAATGTCCTTCTGTGTTGGCTGACTGGATTTTGGATTTAGAGGATGGTTTTAACGGAGCAGTTCATGGGAAACAGGGTGTGAGGTTCTCATGATATTCTCTTTTCTCTATTTACTGGGTAAGGAGGTGGTTCAAGGATTCAAGAATTGTACGACGATATTTTCGACGCATTATACGAAGAGGCTATTCCCGGTCTAGAGGAGATCGAGGAAGTAGAGTATTCAGGTGATACACCGGTTAATTATCTTCATTTCTTAGATGGTGGTCGACAAGTCGAGATTATCGAGGATTACTGTGATGAATACGAAGTCCCGTTTCGTAGTCAAAAACAGGTAAAGTTGAATGTGATATTGGGGAAGTCCCCGTCGAGTTCTCTTGAGAATGTGAATAGGTCTCGGGAGGCTGAGGGCCTGAAGCCGGTTGAGGAATTCCTTGATTAGGGATTCCGGAGGGCTTTCCCAGGGTTTCTTTTTTCATTTGAAATGGGGTGTCTCGCTTCCGTGGTATACTCTTGGTTCTAATTACTGGGTACAGGTGATGCAAGATTAAAGGTGAACAGTACAGGTTTGATGGATTGGACGAGCTTTACGAAACCGCAGAGTTGCTTCCGGAGGTGAGTCGTCACGATGTTTATGCTCATCACACGGGGGAGGATGATTGGGAGCAAGTCCCGTACAGAGACTCTTTGTGGACGGATGATGGCCGGACTACTGGTGTTGTTTCGAGTAGTGAGAGTTTCTATAATGTGATTCAGTACGGAGATATTTTGGAGACGGTCGGTGATGCTATTGATCGGCACGAGGAGTTGGAGCCGAGAGGAAGGGTTTCTGTTTCTCCTACTGCGCATAAGATGGCGGCCCGGATCGATTTTGACGGTGCTACGGTTTACGCGAATCAGGATGACCCGATCGATCTTGGTTTACAGGTGAGAAGCGGTCACAGTGGTTTTCACGGTTTGAAGTATGACGTCGGGGCGGAGCGTTTGGTGTGTAGTAACGGTATGACCTCGTTCATTTCCGAGCTCGGTTTTGATCAGACGCACGGTGACCCGTTCCAGCCTGGTTTAGCGTACAACGCTGTTGATGCCATCGTTGAGAGCCCTGCCGAGATCGAGCACAGGTTGGCGCAGGCACAGAACCGGGAGTTATTGAACCAGGATGAAGCCTTGTTGGTTTTGATGGAAACAGGTATTGATCGCTACCTAGAGGATCCAGTCCCTGATTTACTGAATGCGATGTATAGCGAGGTCGAGGACCCGGAATCTCCGACGCTGTGGGAGACGTACAATGCTGCGACACGCGCATTAACCCACTACACCCAGGACGTCCCGGAATACGATTTAGCGGAGGGATTCGAGAAAGCCTCTCAGCTCTTAGAAGACGGCAACAACAGAATTCCAGAGCCGGAGAGACTGGGTCAGCAAGCAGTCAGCAACCGTTCCCGAACATTAATCGAGAACGGCGGCGAACCGTACTGGGAAAACGAAACCGAATCACTCCGAGAACTAATGGAGAAACACGAACTACAGGCCTAAAGAGGAGGTGATGAATCAATTACAGACTACGAGGACGAAGATCCTATCGCGGAATGGGAGGCCCTCTTGTTACCGACTTGGAAGTGGGAAGCCTACAGGAAGGAAGATGAAGGCCTCTACTTCGGCCGAGTGAAATCATCGCTGACCTACGATACCTGGGAATGGGGCTACTTCTCCCAAGAACAACTAGAGGAGGCGAAGGCCTACAGAGTCGACCCAGATCTAAGCGGCAACGAACCGGTGTTCCCTGATGGAGGCCTATTGGCAGAAGTGTATGAAACCGAATTAGAAGCACTGCTAGAGGAAGGTGAATCAAGATACAACGAGGGGGAGTAGATGAGCTCATAGATGAATATGTTGAGGAAAAACAGTTTGTGGAAGAGGAGAAACCGTACTGGATGAATCTTACCGGCGGCACCACGTTCTCCGGCGAGCTCCGATACGAACTAGAGAATTATTTTCCTGAGGCTCATTACAAGAAAGCGGTAGATCAGGCCTTAGAGGATGAGTTGTATCCGGGTGATGGGTTATAGAAGAGGACGTCTTCGGTGTTGATGTCGATGGCTGGGTTGAGCAAAACCGCAGCCGTGACCTGTATGAGTTGGTCCGTGAACCGATTCAGAATGCGTTAGATACTGGCTCTGATCTTGGTGTCCGGGTTGATTACGGTGATCGAAGCGTTGTCGTCGAGGATTATGATTCGGAGGGTGTAGAAGATCTCTCCCGGTTTTACGACTTGTTTTCGGGCAGCAAGCAGTATGACCCTGAGAAACGAGGCCGCTTCGGTAGAGGTGTGAAAGAGTTTATCGGAGCGACTGAGGAAACTGTAATCTCGTCGACGGGCGGAGGCCTCAAGTTCAATTTTGAATCTGTCTATGATGAGGCCTTAGATGAGTACCGGGTTGAGTCTTCGCGTGAAATGTTTCCCGGTGCGGAGAGGGACCGTGGTACGGTTGTCTATGGTTCGAATTCTGACTGGTCGGAGGATGATTTACAGCGGGTGGAGGATTTTGTCAGTGACTTGTGGATGCCGCGTGACCGCGAGTTAAGACTGGAGACTTTCAGGCCTTACAGTGAGAGAGTGATTACTGGTGGGGAGCCGGACGCGACTTTGGAGAATCAGTATTTGCCGACGATTGTTTTTGATGAAGGGGTTCAGAGGGAGAAGCATCGGCGTACACCGGTTGAGGTGAACAAGGTTGAGCCGGGTGACGGGGGTATCTATGAACTGGGTATTCCTGTTACGCGTGGTGAGGAGTTCCCGTTCCTGTTTAATGTTCATCAGAAGACCCCGGTTACGGAGCGTAGAAACGAACTGGATAACAGTTATAGAAGTGATTTGATGCGGTCACTTCTTGATAACCGCCTTGACTTACTGGATGATGAGGAGTTGGAAGAGGAGTATGTGACTCAGTATCTTTCCCAGTTCAGTCATAAGACCAGTGATGAGACCCAACAAGAGTATATTTCCCGCAGGTTCGGTACTGACCCAGATGATCTTTTGGTTTACAGTGATTCGACGCCGGATATGGCAGTTACCTGGGCAGTCCAACGCCAGCTGCCGATGGAGAAGTTGAACGAGTATAGCCGTAACATCAGCGGGATACTCAGTAATCAGTGCCCATCGGTTCAGGAATGGTTCAACGAGCAAAACAGCGAGAGATCAATCGAGCCGGTCGAAACACCGGGAGAGAATCAAGAGGATCTGATACAGTACTTTGAAGAAGAGATTTTGGGACGTACTAGTGCCGACGACGTCGACTTCGAGTTAGCCTACATCAGTGAAGACTCTGAGGAAGGCCAGACACACGCAACGTACAGCCCGGTCGATGAGACAATTTACTTGAACGCGTTAGCGGATGACTGGAGTTCTCCGACACCAGATAGGATCGGCACCGCATTACACGAAATCGGACACCACGAAACAGATCCGAACAGGGACGGGCACGGACCCCGCTGGTACCACGCAGTCGAAGAACTCAGCGGAGAAGTAATTCAAAACCTAGAACAAGAACTCGAAGACCTCGAATAAAGAGGCCTCAGGTGATGAATCGATAGAAGAATTTGAGGATGTATTCGGTAGGTCACTGGGGCATCAGGTCCGCGACCAAATCCTGAGAGAATACGAACTAGATGAAAGAGACCACGTCCTCGAACAAGAGTACAGTTCAGACGTATCACATCAAGACGGAGACCTCCCCTACCGGATGCAGATCACCTATCAAAATGGAGGCCCCAGCTACTACCTCAACGAGTACTTCCCGCATTTCCACTACCAGGCCTCAGCAGCCCTAGCAGACGAAAACTACGACCTACTGATTGAATACTGGGGAACCAGAGACACCGATTTAGAAGGCTTAGAAACCGAATCACAGGCCTTAGAAAATCTGAAAAAAGATGGAGCTGCCAAGAACATCTCTGAGCTTGGTTTAGATTAGGCATTCCTTTTGAGCACAAATTTATAGGCGTCAGGTATCACATTATACATATGGTTGACAAGCTTCCAGAACAACAATCTAGAGAACTAATCGATTCTCAGCTTGAAAAAGCTGGCTGGAGGCAATTAAGTGAAGCAAGCGGGACCGGTTATATTGAGGAGTACCCTACGAGCTCTGGGCCTGTTGATTATGCTTTGGTGGTTGAGGGAGAGATACTGGGTCTAGTGGAGGCGAAGAAGGCTGATTATAATTCTTCTGCTGCTTTTGCTCAGGCAGAGCGTTATTCAGAGGATTTAGAGACATCTTACAGTTTCGGCCATAATAATCAGTATCATGTTCCCTTCGTTTTCACGGCAAACGGCGAGAAGGTGGAAATGAAAGATCTGCGTGAGTTTGCGAGCAGCACTAAACGAGAATTAAGAGGTTTTCACAGACCAGAAGCCTTGGCAAAAATGTTGAATAAGGGTCTTGAGAGTGCTTTCGAGTGGTTAGAGGCCAATCCTGTTGAAGATACACACGGGTTCTTGTGGAATAATCAAAAAGGGGCGATTGCAGGCGATAGTGAGCAGAAAGGAATTGAGCAAGGCCTCAGAGAAGGTAAGAGGAAGTTGCTCGTTCAGATGGCGACGGGCACTGGTAAGACTTGGATGGCCGCTGCTGAAATTCATAGGCTTCTGAAATCGGGCCTTGTTAATCGCGTTCTATTTATCGCTGATAGGACTAATCTTGCGAAGCAGGCTGAGAGAGCGTTCAATAACTTTGATGCTGGAGGCGGTTTGGATCTTGGAGAGATCTACGAGGTCGATAGGGTGGAGAACGGAGAGTACCCTGATAAGGCCGAGATTGTGGTCTCCACCCTTCAGAGTATGTATAGCCTGTTAGAGAATCACGACGAAATAAAAATCCCTCAAGATGCGTTTGATTTGGTAATTACTGACGAAGTTCATAGATCGATTTACGGTGAATGGAAAGTCGTTCTAAGCCACTTCGACAGTTACCAGATTGGTCTGACAGCTACTCCTGCTGAACACACACTTTCGTTCTTCGGCAGTCGGAGTAACTGGGTCTACAAGTACCGGTACTGGGAGGCAGTTGACGATGGAAAAGTCGTCCCATATGAAGCGTATCGGATACAGACCGGAATTACAATGGAGGGTTTGGAATATGAGGGTGAAGAGTACAAGCCTTCTCAGTTGGAAAGAGAGATTACAGTTCCTGATCGTAACCGTTTGATTGCTGAGGAGGTCAGAAACCAGGTTGAGGATGGCGAAAAAATCCTTGTCTTTGCCATCAACGATGAACACGCGATACAGTTGACGGAGATGTTCAATCAGGTTTACTCTGATAAGCCGAACGACTATGTCCGGAAAATAACCTATACCACTGATAACGCAGAAGATGTATTGAATAATTTCAAGAATGAGTATATGGAGCCGACCATCGCTGTTACCGTTGAGATGGTGAGCACGGGTACAGACGTCCCGCCACTACAGAATATCGTCTTCGCACGCCCGGTTAAATCACCTATACTGTATAATCAGATGATGGGCCGAGGAACCAGAACCTGTGAAAGTATTGGTAAAGAGAAATTCACTATCTTCGATTGCGTCGGTGTAATTGAATACTTCCAAGATCAGAAGCACCCGCCTTTCGACCAATATAGAGCTGTAGACGATGAAGACGGTGAAAGCTCATCTAGTGAACCCGGAGGCACTGAAGATGAGGACTTAGTGGTTGCCGATGATGTTACGGACGAACTTATCGAGACAGAATCGGGTTACCGCTTCCAGACAAAAGATGGTGAAGAGCTTAGGCCTGAAGACTATATCTCTGCTTTTGAACAGTATATCACAGATAACAGCGATCGAATTGATGCAATCAATATTCTACAGAATAGGCCTGAGGATCTCCGACGTGAGCACTTGGAGGAGCTTAATGAAAAGTTGAGAGCGGAGTCAGAGACTTTTACTGAGGAACGGCTTCAGAAGGCCTACAGTGAGGAGATGGTGGATTTATTAGGCTTTGTTAAGCACGCTATAGGAGAGGACGAGTTCCCGACTACAGAAGAGCGTGTTGAGAAAGCCTTTGAGGTATGGGAGCAAGAACATGAATTCACAGAAGATGAGAGAAAGTGGTTGGATATGATTAGGGAGCACTTCAAGCGTGAGAAAATGATTAAAGAAGATGACTTCAATGACATCCCGTTCATCAGGAAAGGGGGATGGAATTCAGCGGCCGAAGCGTTCGGCGGAGAAGAACAACTAAAAGAGACTTTGGACGAACTTAATAAACAGGTGATACTGGCATGAGTGAAAATGGACGGATGGATATCAAGAACAAGGTATGGGAAATCTGCGGTATTCTTCGAGATGATGGGATGCACATCGGGAGCTATGTTGAACAGGTAACGATACTCCTATTCTTGAAGATGATCGAGGAGCGAGAGGCAAAGTTCGAAGAAACTGAGGAGATTCCAGAAGAATATAGATGGAATCAGCTAACCGAAAAGAACGGAGAAGAGCTTCTACAGCACTATGAGGATACGTTGCGAGAACTTGGTCGGCGAGAAGGACTTCTCGGAGAGATCTTCGGCAGGGTCAACAGCCAATTCAAGACACCTGTAAATCTGAGTAAAGCCGTCGCCGAAGTCGATGCCATAGACTGGAATAAATACGAAGCAGATGTGAAGGGGGCAGCATATGAGTCACTCCTAGAGAAGTACGCAGAAGAGGCCAAAGGAGCGGGTCAGTACTTTACACCCCGACCTGCTATCAGTGCGACTGTTGAGGCTATTGACCCGGATCACGATGAGAAAATTCACGATCCAGCCGCAGGAACCGCCGGCTTCCTGATTGAAGCCTACGAACATATTCTTGATAAAAACAACGAGGGCCTTGATCTTAGCCGAGAAGAGCGAAACCAACTTACCGAGGAAAATCTAACTGGCGTTGAGCTTGTCCCAGAGACTCGGAGATTAGGCCTGATGAATATGGTCCTTCATGACCTGTACAGTGATATTAGGAGAGATAACTCTCTTCAGAATCCTCCGAGTGAGCGGTTTGATGTAATCTTGGCCAATCCGCCTTATGGAGGCCAGAATCAGGAAGAACCGCTTAGGGACGACTTCTTTGTTGAAAGCAAGAAACCCGAACTGAATTTCCTACAGCATTCCTTCTCGATGCTAAATGACGGCGGTCGATGTGGTATCGTCGTGCCTGATGGTGTACTCTTCCAGACCGGACAAGCAAAACGAGTCAGGAAACACTTGATGAAGAACGCGGACATCCATACCATCCTCATCTTGCCAATCGGTGCTTTCCATCCCTATACCAACGTAACTACGAACATCGTCTTCTTCGACAAAGGGAGAGAGACAAACGAGATCCACTTCTACGATCTAAGAACGGACGTAGAGAAAATCAAGAAGAGTAATCCGCTGACTGAAGAACACTTCTCAGACTTCCTCAAAAACTGGGACTCCAGAGAAGACAGTGACCAATACTTCTCAGTGAGTATTGAGGAGATCAAAGAGAACGACTGGAGTCTCAACTACAAGAAGTACAAAGAGTTCGACAACGGAGACGAAGAACTGCCAGCACCGGAAGAACTCCTAACAGAGCTTCTAGGCCTTCAAGAAACCATCACAGAAAATACTCAGCAAATTCTCGACGAAATAGAGGCGGACAATTAATGTCGTTAGAGAAAGATATCGCGGAGCACTGGGACTACGGTATTATCAAAGATTATTGTAAAGTCAATCAGATCAATAGAAAGCCTGAACAAGAGTTCCCAGAAAGGCAGTTTGATTACGTAACGGTTTCTTGTGTTGACGGAGAACAGGGTAAAGTTGTGCAAACTGAAAAGGAAATAGGTAAAGATGCGCCGAGCCGGGCAAAAAGAGAAATTCAGGCGGGAGATGTTATTGTATCGACAACGAGGCCATATCTGAGAGCATTTGCGATTGTTCCTGAGGAGTTAGATGGCGCAATCTGTTCAACCGCTTTCGCGGTTCTCACTCCTGGAGAGGATCTTCTGACGAAATTCCTTTGGTATGCTGTTAGATTTGAAGACTTTGTAAACCAGTTAAAGAAAAAACAAAGGGGTGCTAGCTATCCTGCTGTAGGTATAAAAGACGTTAAGAACTCAAAGATTCCTGTTCCGCCGTTGGAGGAACAGAAAATAATCGTGGAGAAGCTAAATGAGATATTCGATAGTATTGAGGAAATCCAAGACGCTCAAGAGCAGGCAGAAGAAATTAGAGATATTCTTCTTGAATCTGCAATCAATCATACGTATGGAAGTCTGGATGGGGAAGAGAAAGATTTAGATAAGGTTGTTAAGATTTTGATGGGTAGCTCGCCACCCGGAGAGAGTTACAACGAAGACGGAGAAGGGAAGCCATTTATTCAAGGTGCTAATAAATTTGGGGATAAATACCCGACAGAAGGCAAGTTTACGACCGAACCTGAAAGATTATGCCAAAAAGACGATGTGTTGATCACCATTAGGGCGGGAGTTGGAGATCTTAACATTGCAGACAAAGAATACTGTATCGGTCGTGGTATTGCCGGATTAAGGCCTCAAGAAATAAGCAGAGATTATCTATACTTCTATCTTAAAGGAATGAATAATTACTGGGATGAAGTAAGTTCAGGGAGCACTTATCAGTCTATCACTAAGAAAAATTTAAAAAACGCTCCTATAACTATTGTTTCGAAAGAAAAACAGAAAGAAGTAGTAAGGTATTTGAGACAGATTGAGCAAAATGTTGCAAATCTAACAAGAAAGTTTGAACAATCTAAAGAAATCACCGAGGATCTTCCAAACTCTGTTCTTGCTGAGGCATTTAAAAGCGATCTTGTGGATTTTAACTCAAAATTGGACGTATCCCTATCAAATAACACGGATGGTATAGAGTCAGAGGCTGAAACTGAAGGACAAAAAGAGTTAGGAGAGTTTGACTAAGAGAACTTATTACCCAGTATATTCGAGTAATAGAGAAGAAGACTATTCAGCCAAGGTTAGTTGAGTCTGATAGATGGTCAAGATTGTGAATGCTGTTGGTTCGGGTTCTTTTGATAGAGAGTTTGATCTTTCTGTTGTTGCTGAGGATCTTGGTTCTGTTGCTGAGTTTGATGAAGAAAAGTACCCGGGAATGTATGTCAGGCTTTCTGGAGATTCTCCATTGGCGACGATTTACAGAACTGGCAAATTCATTGTTACAGGTGCGGATTCTATCGATGAGCTGTATGATGTGAAAGAGGACTTAGTGGATATTCTAACAGAGCCCGGTATTATTCTCGAAGGAGATCTACAGTGGTTCCAAGTTCAGAACTTGGTCTGTACTACAGTTTTGAACGCTAATCTGAATTTGAATGCGTTAGCGATTGGGCTGGGTTTAGAACAGACTGAGTATGAGCCGGAGCAGTTCCCCGGTTTGATTTATCGGAATCCTGGTTTTGAGTGTGTGGCCCTGATTTTTTCGACGGGTAAGGCTGTGATCACTGGTAGTAGTGATTTAGAGGAGGCAGAGGCTGTAGCTTCTTTTCTGGAGGAGGAGTTATCGAGGCTTCAACTGAATTGAGGCCTTGGAGCTGTATTTTATCGCTACGTGCGGAATCTGTGCTTTGTGAGTCGTGAGGGTAGGAATCTAATTAATTTTGCGGAGCGGAATGATTTGTTGAGTGATGAGGAGGTTCGGAAGCTGGTTTTAGCCGCTGGTTTATGTGGTAGTGATCGTGTTCAGAGTTCGGTTAGGAAAGCGGTATTGGGTAAGGCTGTTGAGAGTGCGGAGTATCCTTTTGATTCAGTGCATTCGTCAGGGCACGTGGAACTGGGGGAGACGTTTCAGGGTCAGGCCTTCAGTCTTCCAGAAAGTGAACTCTCAAAGCATTTACTCGCTGTAGGTCAGTCGGGTTCTGGTAAGACGACGTTGTTCTATAATCTCTATAGTCGGGTTGGGAGGCCTTTCTGGTTTTTTGATTTGAAGCAGGATTACCGCCACCTATTAGATCGAGAGGAGTTGTTGGTGTTGCCGTGGAGCGAGTTCAGGTTTAATCCGTTGAGGCCTCCGGAGGGTGTTTCTCCGAGGAGGTGGGCACAGGTTCTAAGCGAGATTTTCGGTCATTCTACGGCGTTACTCAGTGGTTCGAAGAATTACTTGTTGAAGAAGCTGATCGAGTTATACCGGTTGTACGGTTTGTTTGACCGTGTTTCGGGGCCGTTTCCTAGTCTCCATGAGTTGGAGATCTTGGTTAGAAATGATAGATTGAATTATGCTCGTGCGTCTGCTGATTATCGGGATCGGTTGTTGAATCGTTTGGAGGCGATGAATCTTGTTGGGGGTTCTGTTTTTGATTGTAGTCAGGGGTATAGGGTTGAAGATCTTCTGGAGAGGGATGTGGTCTTTGAGTTTGATGGGTTGAGCCGTGATTTACAGAATTTTTTGATGGAGGCCTTGTTCGCGTATGTGTATGAGTATCGGTTGGCCCAGGGTCACCGTGATGAGGATTTGAGGCATTTGTTTGTCTTGGATGAGGGTAAGCAGGTTTTCTCTGTGTACAAGGAGAGGCAGGATGCTTCGGGTATTCCTGAGATTGATGAGTTGACGGCGAAGATGCGGGAGTTTGGTGAAGGCTTGGTGGTGGGTGATCAGGAGGCTTCGAAGTTGACGGATTCGATTAAGGCTAACACGTACACGAAGGTGTTGCTGTCTACGGGTGACCGGAAGCAGTTTGACGAGGTCGCGGGTTCTATGGATTTGTCTATGCGGCAAATGGAGTTTGCCTCAGAGCTTGGTGTGGGGGAGGCAGTTGTCCGGGCCGGTAACCGTGGCCCAGTCCCGGTGAAACTCCAGAACTATGATTTGGAGAAAGACTTGGGAGATAAAGAAATCGAGAAGAGGATGGCGAAGGAATGGGCCGAACTAGATTCAGTACTTCACAAAGCCGCTTAGTTAGAACGTCTGCTTGCTGAAGGTGTGTCTACGACCCAGCAAGCAGACAGTGAACTCCACGAAGACCAACTC
>SL_4KL_010_BRINEDRAFT_10000503_pt1 | contig 20052 bp, 11 predicted proteins | sample SodLak_010_BRINE_2_FD_10664 | JGI IMG/M metagenome (IMG submission 10664)
TGCTGCTAATTTATCATTATTCGCATTGAAAGATATTTCGCGAACCCATGAGCCATCAAAAACATCTGCTGTAGTTTCTAATACATCAAAAGTATTTCCGTCTAGTAATCCTATTTGACCATTACTACAACCTATACCAACATAATTTCCATCTCGAGAAAATTGAGCTGATCTATATGGTTCAGCAACAGCACTACTAAGAGGTCTTATACCTCCTTTAATAACTTCTCCTGTTATAGCATTCCATCCTATTGCCTCCGGATAGGTTTGCGTACCTGAATGATATAAACCTGTACTAAGAATTCTTTCTCCATCAGGAGAAATTGAACCTACTAAAGTTCTTATCGAATGTTGTCTTGTTTTATGAATAACTTCTTGTGTTTCTGAATCATAAATATATTCTCTTGAAGCTCTTTCTAGAATATAAATTTTTCCATTATTTGAGCTTTCGACCCTTTCTATTCTTGATACAAAATCTGAATGTATTCCAGAAGAATTTATTTTTATTGATGTTCTACATTTAGTAGAAGATGTTCCAAAAAGATTTTCATGAAAAGTAGGAAAATTAAAAAATCTTACATTAGGAGTATTCCTGGTAGTCCAAGTACCTACTATAAAATCTGTTTCATTAGAATTTACATCGATTGCATATATAGAAGCTTCTGCATCAATAAGAGGATATATTTGTCTTCCTGTATTAGTATCTAATATATAAACCCTATTTGAAGTATTTCCTATAAATATAATGTTTGAATCCCAAGCCCATCTGAATCCTCTGTTATGTCTTGAAGTTATAGTAGAATCTGGATGTAAATCAGTTTTCCAAAGGATATCTCCTGTATTGATATCCCACTTATATATAATGCCAGAACTATCTCCTGATATAATGTAATTGCCATCTTCTGACCAAGCAATTCCATAAACATCTTGTTTATGTTTTGAGAATCTAGGAGGATCTTGAAGTAAATCTCCAGCCACTTCAAAAATAAATATATCTCCATTTACATTTGAACTTGCAACAAGATTTCCTGTAGGATTATAACGAACTCCTCTAATTGAAGTCCCATGACCTCCAAAAAATATCTGAGATTGTGTAAAACCTCTAGATTCAGAATAGTAAAAGCCTCCAGCAACGGCTCTAGCAGATTGTATTGGACTATAATGAAAAGCATATGCAGCATATCTACCACATAAATTATTAAAACTATTAGGTATTTCATTAGTATCTACATGATATTCTCCCGCAGCCCAATTTGCCAAAATAACTGCAGCCCTAGTTCCATCATACCTCCAACCTGTTCTTATTCCTGTACCAGAAAACCAATTATATAATTCCTCTTGATGCCCATATTGATATACTATGTCAAAAGTATTGTAATCTAACACATAAAACATAGGAGTAGTTGTTATTACAGCTACTAATGTATCGTCGGGAGATATTGCTAAGTCTCTAACAGATCCTTCTGTAGTAAAACTTTTAACATAAGACATTTATTTCACCTTCTTTAATTGGGCAATTGATGTACTGTTATAGCAACTTCAATATCTCCTATTTCTACCACAACTCCATCCATTCCTACTGTTTTTTCGTGTGCAACTTCTGCTATATATTCAACAGCAGCTCCAACACCATCACTATCCCATAAACTAAAATGAGTAATAAGTTGTCCATCATCTATTTCTAAACCTGTCCATTCAACTTGAGTACTAGTATAACAAGCTCTTTCTGCGTTATATTCGTGATTCACAGGAGCAGAAAAATCTACAAATTTTCTGTCTATATTATCTGTACCAACTTGAGCAACATTGGCTGTACCATCTGCACCAGGATTTCCTGTATGAAGCCATAAATAAGCTGTACCTGTTACAAGACTTTCATCAAGAACTTTATCTGCTCTTACATAACTCATCGTCATTTTTATCTTCCTCCCTTACATCTCTTATTTCAGACTCACATTCGATTAGGAATTTAAAGATTCTCGAATAAAATCTATGAAAATTGTAAATAATCCCGAAGCAATAATCAAACCAATAATATGCCAAATTTTAAGCTTAACTTTACTTTCTAAAATACTTTTCTCATGAGATAATTCTAAACCTATAGATTGAGCATCTATTTTTTTATCAATAATGCGAGATAGAGTCTTTATAACCTCCTGATTTTGTTCATGAATAATCATAGTAAGCCTGTCATCATTAAGTTTCTTCAATCTTTCATGAATTTCATCTAGTTTACTATTAATATCAGATAATTGTTCTTTTGTACGCTCATGCTGAGTTTCTAAAACAGAAATACGAGTCTCTTGAAAGCTCTGGTCAGAAGTATGATACCCTCTTTTCTCCTTTCTCTCGTTATCTTCGTTCATGTGTTTGCCTCCTTCCTTTCGGAGACACACCTTTCCTCATAAATCCAAGGGGTGAGCGGGGGCCTATCTGATTCCCGAAATCTCCGAGTCGTAATTTCAAAATTTGAAACTACGAGAACAATGCTATACCCGTTTGTATACACAATATAAGTGCATCTCCTCTCTTAAGTTACTTCAATATTTATTGGCACGCTAAAAGTTTCTTCAAATAATTCTGAGTTAAATTTGCTATTCACAGTAGAGTCGTATGCTCCAACAGTGAGCTCCCAAGTACCCGGAGAAACCCAGATATGCTTAGTTATCTGACCTTTAACATTTGCTACCTTTTCTTCTTTCTCGAGTCCTCCACTTACGAGTCGAATACAATAACCTATAATATCTCGTTCCTCTTCTTCTCCCTCGAGGTGTACATTTCCATAAATATCATTTTTTTCATAAACTGGAGGTAAAGTGAGAATAATAATAGAGCCTTCGACTTCATAATCAGGCTCTGCGAGTTTTTTTATACCCGGATGATGAATAGTTACATGGTCATATTCTGAAAACACTTTATTTCGTTTCATTACAGCTATATACAAGTCATATTTTAACTGTCTAGGTGTATCAAATTTAACGCTCACTGTATCTCCACCTTTCATCAGGAGTTCTTTGTTTCCAAAATCTACTAAGGTAGATTATTCCTGTCTCCCATTCTATCTCAGGAGGCCATTCATCGTGTGGAGGTATTCCGGCAAAAACAGGATAGCCATATATTCCTAGGATATCACTCCACCTGTATCCCCACAAAATATCATCTGTTGTGAAAGTCCAAGGAAAGGTCTGGTGAAAAGTTCCTTCCTCACTAGAGTAATGCCGAGTTATACAACGATATTTTAAGCCACCGGCTGGGTGTTCGACTATATCTCCCACATGATAGATTAAGCCGGGCTCCCATATTTCTTCCGTTGCTAAAGATGTTTGTTCCCAATAGTATTCCCAAGTTCTGACAAGTAACTCTATATCATCGTATTCGTGTCCGACTTCTCCGGGTGTATTCATTGAGTCGTGTGGATACTGCATTTGTACAGTAGCTCTAGGTCTCTCTGTGTCTGCCCGGGTGATTTCATTGGGATGCCCGAGATTTGCTTTCTCATAGTCAAAGTAGCAACCCCAGAGAGCCTTATTGGCATAGGTGCCTATGGACAGCGGCCGGGCCGATACTTTGTAATCGTGAGATGTTGCGGCATAAGAATCGCTAACGAAAGTTTCATCATCCATTTCTGCAATTAGCCCAGCTGTATGGTCAGACTTAAGGTGTCCTTGGAAATAACAGTTATGCATTTCTCCTCCGAGCGACTCTCCGACCAGACCTCCAGCTTTGTGATATCCTTTTATCTCACCCCTTACACCGCACTTTTCTATGACGAAATCCCCTGCTGTTTCTGCGACAAGTCCAGCAGAGGGTAAATTGGGAGCTGCCCAAAGCCAAGAACCTGAACCATCAATATTAGAGGATAAAATTTCGATGTCTTTTATTGTTGCATTGTGAGCAAATTGGGCTATACCTGCAGCGGAGAGAGGACAGATAATATTTAGGTCTGTTATTTTAAAATTTTCTATTGTTACATTATGTCCGTATCTTACTATTCCTGCTGCTTCATAAAGTCCTACATCTAAATGCATATTTTGTAATAAATGCCCTTCTCCTTGAAAATTTAAATTATTTGTTCCAAAATGAAAGTTTATATAGTAATTATAAAACCCGTGTATAGGTCTAAATGTACCCTCTATACCATAGTTAGTTCGAGCTTCAGTTGAGCGTCTTTCTTGGGTTTCTGAGTATTCAATTGGTGTTCTCTTAACTGAGGAAGCCCATCCTGTTTCCCAAGTGTTATCAATGTGATACCAGGGGAGTTCAAATCCAGAGAAATCTAAATCATTTTTTAAAGTATAGGTTCCAGTAGGATTATATCTTATATTAAAGAAATCTAAAGGTGTATATATGTCTCTAGATGGCTCTTCAAAAGTTATGGTGTTTTGTTCTTCACCATAAAAATCGTTTAATTCAAAATTAAAAAACTCAGAATTGTCTATTGTAGTGCCTTTAAATAATAATAAATTTATTGGGATGGTTCCATTAATTCCGACAAATCTAATATCTACTCCAGCCATATACTTAATATTCATAAATCTAGTATTCCAGTCGGCGTTTCGTGGAGCCATAGTTATATATTTTGATGTGGAATCGTCTGCAAAATTTTCTATTTGCAACACATCGTTATGATATATTGTAGTTCCTCCATAAGAATATTTAATTTCTACTAATGGAGGTTGAAAAGGATATCCATTAAAAATATTTTCATGTGCGTAATAAGTTGCCCAACCTACTGTAATTGGTTCATCTACAGGTACAGGTGGTACATCTGCCATTCTCCAATAACTAAAAGTTCCTGATGTAAATACATGGTCTCCTGTCATAGGAGCCCTTATTTGAGAATTTGTTTGCCCTATAGCAAAAATTTTACTTGATGAGCTTTTACTAGAGTCGTAATAATTATGGTCTATTATAACATATTCTGGGCCAACATCTTCAATATATAAACCTATTAAGGCATCTCCAGAATCAAACTGATTTCCACTTATATTAACTGAAGTATAATTATATTGTATTCGATTTTTTCTTACTTCCGATGCATTCTCTACATTGTATCTTACTCTGCCTGCTAATCCTCCGAGGTATCTGCATAAATCATCTGTTTCTTGCTCTCCTTCTTCTAATGTTTGTAAACTTATAGTATTCTCTGCAGTGTAACAAGCCATAAGAGATCCATTAATAAAGGAGGAATCTAAGTTTCCTACAATTCCTCCTATATGCTTTCTACCTTCTACAAAAGTATTAATTATTCCTGAATTAGCCAAAAGTCTATTTGTATATCCACAAACACCACCAATATTTGCTCCTCCAGTCCATTCTCCGTCATCTTCGGGGTCTTCAGGGTCTCCAGGAGTATATACTCCATGCACAGTAATACTGCTGTTTATTATTAAAATCCATTTTGTTTTAGCCCCAGTACGATAATTACAGAGAATTCCAACATTATCTATACCAGTAGCGTTTATATTAGCGTCTCTAATAACTACATGCCAAGTATAACCATGCCTAGTTGTTTGAAATAATCCTCCAGTTGTAGATGTTAAGTTTGTTATCTCATAACCCATACCAAGATAACTTCCCTGAAGGTTAATAGAATTCCAGTCGGCTTCTCCTGATAAGTCTATATCATTTGTTTGCCTAAACCATGGATTCGCAAAACCTTCTGCTGTAACGCTATCAATATCTTTTAAATCTTGTACAGTCGATATGAGATAAGGGTCTAGTCTAGTTCCACTGCCTCCAGAGAAAACAGACATTATTATTCAACCTCCTCTTCTAGGACAGTTACAGTGGTTTCAACTTCCGTAGAAATTGGAGGATCTGTCTGGTCTAACTCCTCTGGCCATTCAAAGACACCTATGGCGGTATACTCTCCTGGAAACTCGCAATTATAGTTCTCGATACTCCACTGTAATTCTACTGTATAAAGAGCCCCCCATAAATCTCGGAGGACAATAGTTTCAGTTAGATAGCTTATGGCTGTGGATTCTGGCGTACAATAATTTACTGATATATCTTCTATTTCTTCATCTAAGTCTACGATAATTTGCATTGCATGCTCTCTGCCAAATTCTTTATCTGTTCTTAACTCATAAGAATCATATCTAAAATCGCTAGAAATTGTCCAAGAGATACCTAAATAGTCTGCTCCCCAAAGAATTTCATCAAAAGTAACAGGCAATAAATCTCCTACCTGTACTGGCCCTAGCCTGACTAAAGAGGACTTTTGTCCGTAAGGATCGACATAGCGTAAGCCACCCCAATATTCTGTATTAGTCTCTAAACCTTCAGTTATATAGATGATATTATCTCTAGTGAAGTGTTTTAATGTGCCTGTAGTCGGTTGAAAGCCTTCCGTTGTAGACATATGAACTTCTGTTCTTACATGAGGTTGATATTCAAGTTCATCGTACTCGAAAACAACGGCTCCTTCTTGAAGATACATTTCTGCGTTTTGAGGAGGCCTTAATTTCTTTTTACTCATAACATCGGATATAGGATGCTCTGGTTTTTCTTTTCCTTCTCTAGCGTCAAGCAGAGCCCAGGCTTCTTTTTTAGATACAATTTGTTCAGAGCATTGTACTTCTGTCCGGGCACGAGGATTGTCTCCAAAAGTTAAACTATGCCGAATGGAATCTACAGCATAAAATAAAGGTTCTTCCTGATACCTCGGATCGATAACAGTGAAGGTATCGAATAAATCTATTTGCGGCATAAATGGCATATCTATAATACTGTTACCAGAAATTCGAGTTAAGTCGTTGAGAGCATATTCTACCAGTCTTACTGCTTGATCTTCCGAATATAATAAGCTGGAATCTCCTTCTTCAATTTCCATAGCTCTTTTACCATATTTAGATATAGATGTGTTAGCTAAAGATTTATAAAATGCACCTACACCCGGATGGTCATTGTCTACATATATTCTGTCTCCATCAAAATCTAAATCATAAGTTACTCTAACGAAATTTCTGATGTTCTCATCACTCATAGAATATTCGTGAATATAAAAATCTGAAGTCCAGGTAAAATTATAATCTGCAGTTTGTTTATTTATCGGAGGTTCCATTAGTATTAATTGAAATGAATCCGTAGGTTCGTGCCACCTATATCCTAAGAAGAATCCTACTTGAAGAACACATTCTTGAAGTGCATCCCAGACTGTTTGGTATTCAACAATAAAGTTTTTCTCGTCTAGCCAATAGACATGAGGAGTATAACTAAAGTCTCCCTCATTTATAGGCTCTTCTCCTCCTCCGTTAGGTGAATATACTGTGACTTGACCTGCTCCTAACTCATCATTAATAATTTCTTGAAGAACATCCCACAAAGGTCGAGCAAGAGTACCTCCAACATATTCACAAAGAAAATATTTAGGATATTCTCGCTCGTCTAGGATAAATGCATTTTGAAGGATTTTAGCCCCATCTGTACATTCTATTATATTTCGAGGGTATTGTACTCTATTAGCATCAACATAGCCTTCAAATATTTCTACAAAAGGAATAGGATCGCCTTCGGGAATAGGATCAGATAAATCTTCCCTAAAACCTTTTATTTTGATTGGAGTCATAGGCTCAACCATATCCACTTCTAATTCTTCCTCAAAATAATAAATCGAAGCTGTTCTTACCACAGCATCTTTACCACTTTGAGAAGACCCCACAGCAATAACATCACCTAAGTCTACATTAGCCTCAGAAATATTGCTTGTGATATCTACGCCGCCTAATTCGACTTTTAGATGAGGCTTAAAATCCAACCCCAATTTTTACACCTCCTCGAATACCAAATCCAATTCTATTGGAAACTCATAAGTTCCCTGCAAATCAAGAATTCTACTCGTAGTTAACTCAGAAGGTACAGCAGTTATATAATCATCTTCTGTAAGTTCTCCTTCAGTTGGTTTATTTTCATCCAGAAGAATATCTACTGCACTAAAGTTTACAGCTATTAAATGGTCTATCAATGGTTGAAAATCTTCTTTAGCTTTTGGTCTGCAAGAAATATCTATTACTCTTTTTACAGTTGTAGTATTGCTAATTAAGTCGCCAGAGGGCGACCTATCCCGAGACCCAATGATTTTCCAATCAAAGTCTATTTCAAAGACCCCGGGAATATCTATATCATCTGCCTCTGCCACTATAATAGAAACAGCTACTGCATCTGGCTCTTCCCAAGAAACCATTTATGGCCACCCCCTTAACCCACTCCGTAACGACTTTTATTATTTTTGGATCTTATTCTTGACTGAGCTTCATGAACTTTCCGAGAGAAGTCTTCGTATCCATAAACATCTCCCTCAATTATAATAGTAGTACCTCCACCTTCAACGGTTGTTCTTTTCATGAATCTATCTAAGACTCTTTCCATTCCTCTATCTCTACCTATTGCAGCTGTCTCAAACGAGCCTCGAACAAAGTCTTGCTGACCTATTACATTCGCCATCATATCTCCAAGTCTATCTAAAGGTATTACAGCCTCCGGCCCGGATTCTCCTATTAAGCCTAACAACGGTGAGGTTATAATTCCACCTGTAGCAAAAGGTAAGATGTTACGAATACCCGAAGCAATGTTTCTAACACCAGAAGCTAAGCCAGATGCTACATTTTTAACACCTTCGAATATGCCTGAGCCAACTCTTTTTACTCCTTCAAATATTCCACTGCCAACACGACTAATACCACCCCAGATACCAGACAAAACATCTCCTAAACTGCTAAAGAGTCCTGTGCCCATATCTCTGATAGTATCCCAGGCACTTCCAGCAAAGCCTGTTATAGAATCCCATACACCACCAGCAATGTTCTTAATACCTTCCCAAGCACTGCTAGCTAATTCTTTTAAATCATCTCGGAAGAAATAGGCTAAGCCTCCTGCAGCTATTGCAGCAATACCTACTGGGCCAAGAGCAGCACCAATAGAAGCTATTCCTCCCCCAAGACTACTGAGAGCACCGGATAATCCAGCTAATAGACCTCCACCGCCAGCTCCAGCGGCTCCTGCAGCAGCGGGTAAACCTGCCTGAAGTCCAGCAAAGGCTCCAACAGTACCTCCAGCAGGGGCAACACCTCCTATTAATGCAGGCAATGCCGACATAGTTGCACCTAATAAACCTGAGCCTACTGCAGAAGGAATTCCAGCAGAAATTCCGGCTAACATTCCTTCTGTAGCTCCAAGAATAGGTTGACCAAAACCAAAGATTCTTCCTAATCCAGATACAATACCTCCACCGACACGACTTAAAAATCCTCGGACACTCTCAGGCAAAATTCCAAATAACGCACTTCCTGCCTTAGATAAAAGTGAGCCTAGTCCACTTATTAACATTCCTGGTAAACCTGTGAAATGTTGTAGTAAGAATATACCTAATCCAAGTAAGGCTGTTCGGAAAAAGCCTAATCCATCTATTATTTCCCAAATTTTCTTAGGCAGCCAAGTTAGTGCATCCCACATTCGCTTAAAGATTCCTCGTTCATCCTCTTCTTCTTCTCGGACTTCTTCGCCTGGTAATGTTCCATGTCCTAATGTCCATATAGCGTAAGCATCCCGGAATATCCGAGGGACATTTCTCCGGGCAGAACCTATCTCATCGTTTAAATCTTCCAACCCTTCAGTAAGTCTACTAATATCAATCATAAATCTGTCTAATCCGAGAATTCCAAAGGTCAATACATTCAGAATGGTTAATAAAGCGTTCCATAAATGAGCAATGACTTTAATAATTCCTATCAAAATATCTGCCAATATTCGCATTATTGGAGTTAATACTGCTGCTATCATTTGTATTATAGGTCGGATAGCATTAGCTAACACTATAAATACTTCACCTAAAGGCTCTACAATAGCAACAATTTCATCCCAAATAACATTGAATATTTCCATAGCAGTCTCAAATGCTTCAGTCTGCGTTATCAAAGACATTAATCCACCTAGCAGAGGGCCAAAGGCTCCAGCTAGTTCTGATGCATGGATAGCCATTTCACCAAAGTTGATACCAATGATTCCTTCTGCGGCTTCTAATCCTGATGCTAAGAAATCCATACCTTTAGATAATCCAGCTCTTATTAAATCTGGAGTATCCATAAAACCTTCAACAATAGAACCTAAAGCAGAATCTGTATCATTAGACCATTGCCTAAGAGTTCTGAATAGGTCTGTTTCCTGTAGTCTATTGAAAGTTTCTCTAGCCCCAGAGACAGCTTCGATTAACTGTAAAACTTCGTCATCGAAAATACCTCTAGTATCTTCATCAGTCAAATCACTAATTAAAACTTGTCTAAACTCTGTGAATACCTCTCCAAATCCATCTGCTAACTCATCCATTATTGCTCTTAACCTTTTACTACCCTGACTTGTTCTAATGACAAATCTTCTTAGAGCATTCTCAGTAGCTTGCCAGGCAGGACTTTCATCAATTCTTTGATACTCAAAGCTATCTATCTCGATAGTCGGTGCAGCCATAGTCATTGTATCTATCGGTTGTTCGGGCATATATCTTCTAAGAATATTGCTGAGACCTCTAGTTAAATCATCAGGCAATTGTTCGAGAAATTCTGTTTGTTCCTCCGTTAAATCAAAGAATAAAGATAGAAAACTTATAACTTTTTCTGCCGTAAATCCAATAACAGCAATTATAGTATCTCCTACTGCATATATACCTTCTGTCATTCCAGTGATACCTTCGGTAATACTGTCAAAGTCTAACTCAATGTCTTGTAACATTTGATATTGTTCTTGCATCCAATCAAAACCAGTATCAACAAACCAATCGAAATCTCTGGTTGCTCCTGTTTCATCAATAGGTTCAGTTAAGAAATCTCTAATTCCAGCAATAAAGCCTCCTGGCTCTATCAAAGCACCTTCTTGGAATCCAGGAATACCTTGAGATTTAAACCATGATGTGATACCTCCTGCCCCGGCTTGGACTGCCTCTTTTGGAACAATAGCCTCACCAGCCTCAAGCAACGCAGGTATCTTGTCTCCACCCCCATAGCCTGATAATAATCCACCTGTCTGATACCCTTCCATGTAATGTCTGACAGTTTCTATTCGACTTACATCTAACGGCTCTAATGTTGGCCATTGACCTCTGCCTTCTGCTGCGGCTGTAAACCTAGGATAACCAAAACGATACATAACCATTAGAGCTTCAAATTTAGTTTCTATTTCATCATAAATATCTATCATAGCCCCAAGTTCTGTATCAAATCTCTGGAACATTCCTTGAGCGAATAAAATTCCTGCCATAATATTTTCTTCTACAACTGTAAGGTCAAATTCAGGTAAAATATCAGGGAACCATCTAACAGCTTCTTGAGCAGCCAGATCTTGTACTTGAAGCATACCAAAAGAAGATCCAGCGTCTCCGACAGCATCAGCTCTAAATGTAGATTCTCGTTCGGCTAAAGCTAAGAAAAATTCAATTGGAATAGGATCTTCTGCACGCAATTGAGCTGTTATTTCATCATAAATCTTGAATAACTTTTTTGCATCCTCATTCTGTTCTATCAAATCTTGATGTTGTTGTGATAGTTCTCTATCAGATTCAAAAATTTCTCTTATATCTATTTCTAATTCTGGAATATTCTTAAATATATTTTTTGCCCATTCAGGTAAAACTCCATGTTCTTCAATATAAGCCCAAATACCGCTTAACCTGCTTTCTGCATCTTCAGAACTTTCCTCAAGAGTGTCTACAAATTCACTAACTGCATCTTTTACAGCGTCTGGAATAAAAGGTAACCAGTCTAAGAATTTAAACATCCAACCATAAGCAGATGCAGAAAAACCCGGACCTTCTTGCAATTCTCTTAACATTTGAATTACATCGAATTCGTGCTGGAATCCTTCTTCAGCATCTAAGCCCATTTCTAATCCAGGAACAATAAATGCAATGGCTCTTAACAATCCATCAGCTATCGCAATTCCTACCTTATACCACGGAGGTATATGGATAAGAGCCATAAAAGTTTGATAAAGCATGCCCGTATAAATACGCAATGCTTGTTGAGCAAACCCTTTTAAAGCTCCTTCCATTTCACGCTCTTGTTCTAGAACATCCCAATGGAATTCAATTTCTTGAGTGTCAGGATCTATTGTTATAATTTCATCCCATTCAATACCCCAAATTGAATCTGCAACATCTTCCATCATATCAATAAAACTTTCAGTTATTCCTGGGCCTCCAACTTTATCGAATGAATATTTAACACCTTCCCAGAATAACGCTCCGGCTGAAGTTCCTAAATCCCAAAGAGCATCCAAAAATGCTTGAATATCCTCGGGGAACATTTCTTCTTCTGGTGTTATGCCTTCTCGGGCCATCCTAATTCTATCTGCCCAGTTATCTACTGTTTTTGTCCAACTTATTAGCCTTTCTTCTGAACCCTGCAACCAACCTTCTTCGCCTTCCATTCTATCCCATATCTCTGGAAAGACAATATTAGTCATAGCGTCAGCGAAAAGTCCGGGAATATCTCTAAATGCTAATTTGAAGGCGGCACTAATCATATCCCGGAAAGCCTGACCCATAGCTCTAATAGCATCATAAGTTTGGATTTCCTCGACAGATAACTCTAGTCTTTGTTCTTCTGTCAAATCTTCCCAGAAGCTATAATCAGGATCTCTTATTAATTCACGCATAGTATCTATCATATCAGAAACTAATGTCATGGATGCTTCAATAGTATTAAAGAACTCTGTAGCTATTCTCACCATCCACTCAAATTCTGATATCTCTCGACCTAATGCTTCTTCTAAATCTTCCCTCGTATCAAGAAAGCCTCTAAAATCTTGCCATGAAGCCCTTATTTCCTCAAAAGTTTCTGTTATAGCTTTTCCTAAGTCTGTTTCGACAAAAGCCTCTCTTAAAGAATCCAAAGTTTTTCTTAACTCTTGTAACAAATCAATAGTCATTTGAATTGGATTTAAATCTAAAGTATCCGTAAAAAAGGTCATTATTCTTCTAGCCAACAACATAGCACCTAATACAGTTCCAAGCCATACTATTGCCCGGGTAACTAATACAACAGCTGTCATTATAGTAAAAAATCCTCTAGCCATTGAAAGCAAAACAGCTGAAGCTCCTACAATAACAGATACCAGCGTCAATAATCCTGCTATTGCCCGGTAAGTTTCATCATCCACATTTTGTAATGCCTGAACAAAATCAATCATAACCATAACAGCATTTTTTAATTCTTCTGCAAATAAATCTCCAACTCTACGAGCGATTTCAATTAGATTCTCTATCAGTTTTCTTCCTTGAGCAATAACAGTATCCATCGCAACAGCATATTCTCTCTGTAAAGCTACATTCTCTTCCCAGGCTATATTAGATGTATCTAATGCTCTTCCAAGTTGTTCTTGAGCACTTAACAACCTCAAGACAACATCACGAGTTCTTATCTGAGCCAAATTTAAGTCTTGCAAAGTCTGAAATGGAAGTTCTTGCATTTCAGCTAATCCTTGCAGAAAACCAAATATTGCTCTCATAGGATCTCGTCTGAAAGTCTCCACAAAAGCATCTGCAGTCATTCCAGAAAGCTCAGCGAAAGTTTCTAATGCTTCGCCTCCTTGCGATACAGCGTTAGCCACCTCTATCATAACCCTACTCATAGCTGAGCCACCACGCTCAACTCTGATATCAACAGCAGACATTGCAGTAGCTAATCCTAATATTTCTTGGACTGTAACACCTATTGCAGCACCAGCACCAGCCAATTGCAGAGACATCGCTAATATTTCATCTTCAAAAGCAGCAAATTGGTTACCTAACTGCACAATAGTTGAAGCCAACCGATTCATATCGCGTTCAGCAACATTCATAACAGTCATTAACCGGGCAAATTCTGTAGCAGACTTCTCACCATGTAACACAGTAGCTACACCAAGTTTACCTATAATAGTAGCAAACCTCTCTAAGTTTTGTACTCCTTCAATACCTAGCCGCCCGGCTACAGAGGCTAACTCTGCCAACTCTACAGCAGACCTACCAATCTCAGACGCTGTAGATCTCAATCTTTTCTCTAACTCATCATAAGCCTCTGATGTCATTTCAGTTACTCGACGAATTACTACAAATTGATCTTCAAATTTTGCAGCAGCTGCAGTAGCTCCACCCATTGCACCTACAGTTACTAAAAGAAAGCGTTGCATTAAATGCATGATATGTCTAATATCTAACTGGAGAAACACGAACTTTTTAGTTAAATCATCTAACCACTTAGATAAACTCTTTCTCGCATGATTTACAGCAACAATTATTCTGATGGGCAAAGTAGCAATATAAGTGAACAATTGAGAGATACGCTTAACTAATTCAAATATAATTCTAGCTAGACGATTTATCAAAGCTATTACAGCATGCAAACTCCTCTGAAAGATTGAAATACCTGTCCTAGCGACAGAAACTAGTATCTTATTAAAATTTCTTAGCATTGAAGAACCAAAACTTAAAATACCTGTAAAACCTTTCAATGCTGTACTCATAGCCCCAAAGACAGTAATAGATTGCCTTCCCATACTTTGAACATGGTCAGCCGTATTCTGTGCTTCCTCTTGAACTTTAAGCCACGAACTGACAGTATCCTTAATATGAGATTGCATAGATTTATGAGCCTTTTGACTTTCTCGAACTAATTTATTCTGGTCATCAATAATATCACGAAAATTAGACTCAAATTCAACATATGCCCTCGCTAATTGTATCCCTTCCAAGAGATATCACCTCCTTCTTTTCGGAGTATTAGGAACATTCTTACCTCTTTTTCCTCTACCACTTTTTCTTTGCTCCTTTTCTAGAGCTTCTTCTTTTTTAGTCTCTTTATAGTCTAAATAAACTCCCCACTCATAATACTCTGTAATAGAGAGCTTTCTAGATAACTCATCAACAGTGCAATGCATTACTTCGTCTGCCAAAGCAAATAAAAATAGCCTGTCAGGCTTATGAATTAGTTTTTTGCTTCTTCCTCCGCATCACTTTGCATTAAACGCATAGCTACAGAAGAAAACTTATCAACGAAAGACCCGGCAGGCTTATTAGCTAAAATTGGAGCATCTGACTCTTCAAAGACTCTTTCATCTGTGCCCGGAACATAAGTGCAGTATATTACCGAGTATACTTGAGAGAAAGATAAATCCATAGAATCTTCATCGACATCTGCACCTTTAATTTTAAGCCCACTCTTAGATATAATCTTACCTCTAAGAGCCACAGAAGGCTCTTTGATTTCAAATTCTTGTCCATCATATTCGACTATCTCTCTACGAAATTCAGATTCTGCCCCAACAGTAGCTTCTCTTAAACTTTGCTTTAATTCATTAGACATTTATATCTCCTCCTTAAGAGTTTTGGACAAAACTTTCTGCATAGTTCTAAGGGGTGAGCGGGGGCCAGTCGGATTTTCCACCCACCCGAGAGTTTCATAATTTCAAAATTTGAAATTACGCATTTTCGATAGATGACCTGATAAGAACAGGCATGATACGCATTTCCCCAACAGCTACAGTTGAAATCCTACCTTCAACATCAATTATCTCTGCCTCGTGGTAATACAATCCTTGACGATTTTTAGTATCCTGTGGCATCAAGTTAACATAGAACACATTCCCATCGATTTCAACTTCTTCATCTCCACTATTAGGAGTTCTTTTCTTGATTAAATAGTCGTCCTCCACCTCCTTTGCCATCTTCCAGGTAACTGTGCTCCCGAACAGGTTGTCCGTATCTTCGACAGTAAACTTTAACTTTTTGTGGTCTTGTTGCCACATCTTGAAATTTTGATTCTCAGCTGTCATGCTAACACCTCCCTATCCGGGCATGCAATTCTACAGTCTCGATAACACTAGCCCTTAATTCTATCGGGTCTTTAATACTAGCCCTCAAGGGTTCACAACTGATAAGTTGAATAATTGCTAGAACGCCTGTACCAAAGGTATCAATTGTTAGCGTTAAGTCTGAGCCTTCTAAGGATATCTTTCTGCTTTCAGTCTCAGTTGATGCCTGAAGCTCAATTTTTGAGCCTTGAGGGATATTTTTGAGCGTTTCAGATTCGGATGAGATTTCTAGCGGGATTTCTGTGTATCCTGATACTATCTTGTGCCCGGAAGTTTCGGTTAATGTCTCTAACTTGGGCTCGGAACTATCGGATACACGCTTTGTCGTGCTACTCTCGGTTTGAGTCTCTAACACTATCTCAGAGCCTTGAGAAATTTGCTTGGTATAGACCCCCTCACCCCTAATTTGCAGGTATATGGAGGATCCGTCAAAAGCTACTTGGATAGCCTCGCCTAATCCTTCTGTATCTGTTGTTAAGGTAATTTCACTGGAGTCTATTTTTGTTATTTTAGTTTCAGTTTCTGTTTTAATTTGTAAGGATATCTCAGAAAAGCCTTCTAGAGAAATTACAGGTTTTCCCAAAGCCTCTGTTTTTGTTTGAAGTTTTACTTCAGATCCTTGAGAGATTTGTTTTGTTTGTTTAGACTCTGGAATTAATTGTAATGTTAAACTAGAAGCTCCACCAATTTCTGACAAACCTAGAGACTCGATATTTAGAGTTAGTTTGATTTCAGAGTGATCTTTTGTTTCTTTGAATGTTTGTTGTTCCGTCTCTACTGTGAGTATGGTTTCTGAGTCTTGCTTAGATATTTTGTAGCCTATTTGTTCTATTGAGATTTCTAAATTAATGTCTGAACTTTGAGATGAGATTTTTTCTTGCTCACTCTGCGTGTCTAGTGTGAGTGTTGTTGTAGAGGCTCCTCCAGTAACTGCTGTACCTAAACCTTGAGTTGAAACTTGCAGATTAGTTTCAGAAGCACCAGAACTAGCCTTTATGGTGTTTTGCTCAATTTTAGTTGTAAGGGCGACTTCTGAACCTATAGAAACTTTTTTATACCCTGCGGTGATAGTATCTGTTGTTATTGAAGTTGTAGAAGAGCCTTCAAGAGTTGGAAGCCCTTGCACTTGAGTATCTAGAGTTATTGTAGTTGTGGAATAGTTTTCGCTTTGTTTTGAGGATTGTTGTTCAGAATCTAATTGTATCTGGGCTGTTGAGCCCTGTGAGACACTTTTTTGTCCGGATGTTTGAGTCTTGGTGGTAGCAATAATCTCAGAACTTTGTGAAGTAGTTTTTATAAAGCTCTGTTCAGAGTCTAGCTGTAAGATTGTAGTTGATGCTCCACCGAGTTCTGCTGTACCTAGAGATTCTGTGTTAATTGTTACTGATATTTCTGAGCTATCAGAAATTTCTTTAAATTCTTTTTGTTCAGTATTTAATTTTAAGGATATTTCTGAGCCTTGCGTTTTATTCGATGTCTGATTAGATTGACTGTCTATTGATAAAATTGTTGTTGAAGCATCAGAAATAATAGAAGTTCCAAAAGATTCGATGTCTAATGTGAGTATGCTCTCAGAGAAACTGCTACTCTGTTTCTGATATAAAGTTTCAGTAGAAATTTGATTCGTAATTGTAGAGCTATCTGAAATATTTTTGAATGATTTTTGTTCTGTAGATGTTACAATATTAGACTCTGAACTATCAGATAATATTTTATTTCCTGAGATTTCTGTTTCAATTGTTGTATGAACTTCAGAGCCCTGAGAAACAGACTTGAATTGAGTGTCTTTAATGTCTAATGTAAGAGTAACAGATGAAGCTCCGCCAATAACTGTTGTGCCTAGACTCTCAATAACTATTTGTAAGTTTGAGTCAGCATAATTTGATACTGTTTTAATATAACTTTCAAAAGTTTCTATAGTTAATTCTACTGCTGAATGTTGAAGTGCATTTTTAATTTTTTCCGATTGAGTATCCAATACAAGTTCAACAAGAGATGCTCCGAGAAAAGTTGGATATCCTTGTGTTTGTGTATCGGTGGAAATCTCAGCTTGAGAGGAATCTGAGATTTCTTTTATTGACTGTAGTTCTGTCTGAACATTTAAATTTAATTCCGAACCCTGTACTACTGTTTTTTCTTGTCCGTATTCAAATTTTATTTGAAGATTTAGACTTGAAGCACTTCCAATAACTGATGTACCTAAGCCTATTGGAAGAATTTCTAAGTTTACTTGTGAAAAGCTTACAATACTTTTTGTATATTCTGTTTCGGTGGATACTTGTATTTGAGATTTAGAGTGCTGATTAGAAGTTTTAAAGCCTTTCGTTTGAGTATTTGTTGAAATTATAGCCTCTGAACCTTGACCAATTAATCTTTGACCTTTAGACTCTACATCTACAGTTAAATTTAATTCAGAAAAATCTTCTATAATTTTTCTGCTTAAACTTTCAGTTAAGACTTCTAAGAATGTTTCATCACTTTGAGAGGTGTGTTTTTCTGAACCAAATTCTGTGTCTAGTTGTAACTTTATGCTAGATGCTCCACCAATAACAGATGTTCCGAGGGACTCAATTTTTGTAGCTAATGTTATTTCTGAAGCACTATCCACTTTTTTGGTATAATTATATTCTGATGTTATTTCTAATGAAATTTCTGAAGATTGATTTGAAGTTTTAAATCCTTGTCTTTCAGTACCAGACTTTAAATTTACTTCAGAGCCTTGAGATACAGACTTAAAAGTATCACTTTCAGTTAAAATTTGTAATTCGGATTCTTGAAATTGAGCAATGCTTTTTAATCCTATAACTTCAGTGGATGCTTCTAGATTTAATTCTGAGCCTTGAGATATAAATCTAAATCCGGCAGTCTCGGTATCTAAAGATAAGTTAGATTCAGAACTTTGACTAACAGATTTAAAGCCATCTGATTCTAAAGATATCTCTTGATAAACTTCTGAAAATTGAGATATTAATTTTTTGCCTATAATTTCTGTGTTAATTTCTAAAGATATTTCTGAATCTTGAACTGACTGCTTATATCCTTTAGTCTTAGTTATAGTGTCTAACTCAAGAATAGAAAATCCTTTTTTGATTGCCTTTCCTAAAGTTAAAATATCTAAGGTTAATTCTATATCTATAGGAGGTGCTCTGATAGACTTGAACGAACTTTCTTCTGTTAAAAGTTGTAATTCTATTTCAGAGCCTTCTTCCGGAGAAATAACTACTTCTCCAATAGCCTCTGTATTTAAGACTAATATAATATCTGAACTTTGGTTTACATTTTTTATTTGTTCTTCAGATTCTGTGTTGATGCTTATAGAACACTCAGATCCTCCTTGAGGTTCTTCCTCTATATCCCAAATGTATGATTCTTCATTAGACCAATCAGTATCGTCTGTTGTCTCTCTAAGTCTATATGTATATTCTACTCCTTGAGTAAAAGGACCTTCATCTGAATAATCATGCATATCATCTTCGGTTGGAAGTCTATCTATTGTATCTATTGTTTGAAATTCTCCGTTATTTTCTTTTCTTTGAATTTCAAATCTATATTTTTTGATACCTTTTGTTTCAGGTCTAACTGCAATGCTCACTTCTGAGTCTTCCTTAATAGGAAAAGGCGTTTCAATAGCAGTATTTGATGTGCCAGTTTCAATTTCTATTGACCCAGGCTGAGCTCGATGGGTAACTTCGAAATGATATGCTATACCAAATCTATCTGTATCATTTGTTGTCCCCCAAGTAACATTATTGAATGTAAAAGTATGCATACCTGTACTAGATACAACACTAGATTCATCTTTTATTTCTACTACATTTCCATTTGCATCTATTCTGACAGGTTGAACCCACATTTGACAACGAGCAATACTTAGTATATTGATATTTACAGTTATATCTCCGGATAACCAATCTCCCATTACATTTTCTTTAGTATAAGCGTAACCGTTCCAAATTGTCCCTGAAGGTTCTTCCATACTAATACTATTACTAGATTCTATTTCTTCAACTAAGAATTTATCAAAATTATCTCCTATATTAAAGTCTGCATTACTTATACTAAGATAAAATGTGTATAGACTTGGCATTGCATATCACCTCCTTGTGTTGAATTATTCGTCTACGGTAACTGTCCATCCTGCATCCTCTAATGTTTGAATATCATCCAATCCCGACTGTGATGGAACCGAATTGCCCTGCAGATGAAGTTCCG
>SL_4KL_010_BRINEDRAFT_10000506_pt1 | contig 20004 bp, 16 predicted proteins | sample SodLak_010_BRINE_2_FD_10664 | JGI IMG/M metagenome (IMG submission 10664)
ATACCGGAATATAAGCAGGTTCACTCTCACGGCTGGTTTACCGCAGACCGGATAGAAAGAACGGAATCGATCTGCTGAACTCATCCTCTGTATCTTGCACACCGCTGCTGACGTATTGTGGAGAGGTCGGCGTTCGGCGTCGATACGTGGCTCCCCTGTACTGAGTGATTGAGCGCGCAAAAATACTAATTGCTGAGGATTTCAATGGAGCCAATCAAAGAGTATGAAATTATCTGTTCGCTTGGTAAGCTATATATCGCCGTTGTCTTTGTCGACTCAATATGGGGGATCACTCTGATCCTTAGCATCGGCTAGTGGTATATCTTATCCGACAGGAGATTACATTATCTCGGCAGTCAGTGCGTCTAATCAAACAATTTGGGGAGAATTGTAGCCGGCCAGTATATGATGAGGTTACATGGTTCCAATTCTAGTTTCTCGAAGCCTGACTCATAGGGAGTCATAGTGACCCCGTGAACCCCTAAGAGATCGTTTCCAAGGACTGGACTGCCACTGAAGCCGTTGTTCGCACCTGAGTTCCCGTAGCGCTCAACTTCTAACCCCCAGTCGGCGAGACCACACGGAACTGCGAGATTCAAATCATTGTTCATAATAGAAAGTGTTTGAGGGGTGATCTTTGATTGCCGATATAGTTCTTTATTGTATGGAAGGTCGGATGACGGGAACGAATCGCCGTTGAATCCAATAGACTCTAATGTTTCTGTAGCAGAGTCCGGGCCCGCCACGTCGTCAGCCGACCAGACGACATACCCAAACTCCCGCGGATTAAATTCAACCGGAACTGCGATTATGTCAATGCCAGCTAATGATGTCGTCCCGTCGGTATAACGAATGTCAACTGTCTCTACTGCCGTACCGGCAGCTTCCTGTAAATAAATATCAATGGTAGGCAAAAAATCAGTCGTAGTATAATCCATTTCCATCCGGCCTGTTTTCAATTTATCTTCATTTGTCGGCAAAACGTTGTGGCGGGCAGTGATGAGATATACTTGTTTGCCTGACTCATAAAAGAATCCAGTTGCCCGCATATATTCGCCACACACAATAGGGCACGATACCCGAGGATCCGTTTCTACTTCGCTCACCGAGGCCCCCAAACATCACTACCAGTAGTTGGCTTGGACTCTACAAATACGACATAGCTAGAGCTTTCAGGATGTGAATCAGCGTCAGGGTCACTGGTCTTTTGAGTTACTGTAACTTCAACGACTATGTCCGGATCGTACTGTATGGTCATATGGAAATAAGCCCTGTTATCACTTAAATATCTCAGCATTTTCTACGCATACCTGTAAGATTACGTGTAGCACATTGTTGATTGCGAGCAGTCTTGCGATTATACTAGTGTTCTGATGATCTGAGAACCCGTTCACAAACCCTTCTGCGTGTTAATTGCTGTTCACAATCTGAGCGACGGTACTGTGTCAACAATCTACTACACAAGCGCCGACCGCCAATATATCACAACTAGAGGATCTGAGAGACACGAATTCGATCTTAGTGGCTCTGTTGAAATCCTTATAAATTGATAGGTTCTGACCCGGTTGTGATCAGTACAATCTCTGTATTGACCGATTCAATAGAGCAGATCTATGTCACAGTCTCATGCTCTGTGTTCAGCACGAGATGAGTGAGATCTCGAGTTACTGTTAGGCAAGACGATAGGAATGAGGGATTCCGACTACTCGTAGTAACTAACGCGCTCGACAACGTCTGCGAAGGCGACATTCTCGCGCACATCGGTGATCTCGATAGTAACCCGCTCGCTCTGTTCGGTGTCGGGAACAATAATGACGAACCCGCGCTCAACACGGGTGATACCATCGCCTTGGTCACCCATATCTTCGATTTCGACGGTGCGTTGTTCGCCTTCTTTAACAGGGGGCGTCTGTGGCGCTTGCTCGGGCTGTGGATCGGAGTCGGTAGCGTTGGCCTCATTAGTTGTAGACGCCGGCAGAACAGCCAGACGGTACGTCTCGTCTGCCTGTAGGTCGCCAAGGCGGACCTCTTGCTCTGGTATCTCAATTACATGGGACCCGTTACGCTCTTCGACTGTGCCCGAAAACAGACAACGAAGTTGCTCTGAAATCTCCATTTGTAGATCTTACACCGGATACGCGACGAAGGGCACTTTATTCTGCTGTCTACTCCGGCGCGACAACGTCCTCACACGCCGGACACTCGGCCCACACGCTCTCGGTACCGTCCTCCTTTTCGTACTCAACAAGAATCCACGCTTCCGATATGCCCTCACCACATTCCGGACAGCGACCAAGGGACGATTCGTCTGCGTTCATTAAAAGGGTGGAAGGAGCGTGTGATCTTGTTCCTTCTAAACGGCTCTGTTGAAATCCTCTTCTTCAGACAGATTCCCATCTGAAACAGCCGGTCGGTGAGAGAGGTAGTGTTCAGATAAGCTGATTCCATGCGAAAGCGAACGATCTCAGCCACTCGTCAGCAGTTTCTACTTCGGCGTTGCTGAAACAGTTTGAGAAACATATAGTTCTGCGTTTTACCTCACGAAAGACACGTTCGACACTATTCCGATTACCATGTCGTTCATATCTAAAATCGAGATCGTGTTTGCGACAAGCTCGCTGAAGTGAAGCTGCGCCATCAACGAGAAAAACCGCGTCATCTACGTCATGTTTTTCACAGAGTTCAGCAAAAAATAGATCTACAAAAGCATTATTTCTTGTCGGTTCAAGCTTTGTGTGTAGTAGATCGTTCGACTCTGGATCGACGGCAGCGTACAGCCAATACTGTTTATCGCCAAGCTGAATCACAGTCTCATCAACCGCAACGTGATTCGGGCTCCGACCTGTTTCTGGCTGTAGATCGGCCTTATGAACCCAGTTGTGAACGGTAGATCGAACCCGATCAACACCAAATACCTCAAGAAACGAAACAGTATTCGAAAGCGATAATCCAGCTAGATGAAGCTGAATACTGAGCTTCATCAACAGCTTCGGTGTTGCTTCTCGCTCCACAAACTCTAAGTTGATCTCGTCTAAACAGCCGCTGAGGCGGTCGTTTTCGGGCATGAATCACTTTGAAAACGCACCGCCTCACCTTTCAATCCTTATCTGAACATCACCTGCTCCCGTGCGAGACTTGCGCTCTGTATTGAACGAATCAAGCCAGAATATATCATCTCCTGAGGATTTCAACAGAGGCAGTTTGTTGATACAGCATCGTAAGTCAGCTTGCGAATGCCGATCCATACACAGAATGACTGACGAGGGCATTCTCAGATCAGCAGTGCCGTCGTCGAATCGCTGGAAGGCTCGCCATCTACAATTTGCTACACATGAACGTTCAATAGTGTGACTATGTTCAGCAATTAGCAACTGGAACTCGTTGAAAAACACCAGTAACCAGCTAACTTATTTTACTCTCGGGGAGCGTGCGGGCCAGACGTTAGAATTTCAATACCCTCCCTATCGGAGTTACTGAAGCGGGTAGTCCCGTCGTAGCTATCTTCATTGATCGGGTACTGCTCTCGGTCAAATTCGTAAAACGCTTCGAATGTGAGGACAGAAGCACCATCAGAAACAGACTCTCTCCTATCATCCTCTGACGATTCGAAGTCAACGTTGAAGACCTCATCATCAACATCAACGTTCGCATCTGTGATACTGAGATCTGTTTCGGTGTCACTTGGAACAACCATCTGCATAAGGAATACTGCGTATGAACGCCTTTCGCCGAAGGTGTCTGTCCAAGTCCTTATAGAGCCTTCACGCCCGTATTCATCGAGATATTCTGCAACGCGCTCATAGACGCCAACGTCCTCATTAATACGATAAACGAATGCGACATCATCAGGATACCAATCCAGCCAACCATCATCTACATTATCGAGTGGGGTCACATTCAATACTTTTGCTTGCCCATCTATGAGGAAATCACCGTCGAGTTGATCGACACCGAGTGATTGATAATCCGGGATAGACTCTTCTTCGTCGCCTTCTTCACCATCGTTTTCGTCATCGTCAGCCCCATCATCATCATCTGAAGGGGGTGTCTCTTCTGGGTCATCTCCCATACATCCAGCAAGCATGATGCTTCCGATACTGAGGCCGCCAAGAACTGTACGACGCCGTGTAACACTGGTATTGTCTTCCAGCATACAGTACAATAAATTGTTATCTCATCAAGATATATGGTTCTGTTGAAATACTATCCTTTAGGACTCTGTTGAAATCCTCTGCAGTTGATAAGAACCGCCTGCAAGATACAGAGGTTCAATACAGCAAATTGACTCTTCCGTGTAAATTATCCAAATCGTAATATGTGGATTGATCAGACAGAACTTCGGTTGTGCTTCACTCCGGTCGAGGGTCGATCTCTCCAAGTGTTTCATTCAGTCCACTCAGTACATCGCTGTCTGATGGGCCGGAGCCCCAGCTATACTGTTGTGTGGTGACGATAGAGCCAGTATCTCCAGCGATCAGTAGTTGCGGTTCCGGGTCCCCTTCTGCGATTCCCTGCGGATCAAATGGCTCTTCATACGCATCACTCTGAACCCACGGTAGCCACGTGCTCTGTTCCTCCCGGCCAAGTAATGCGATTACTCACTTCTGTTGAGGCCACTCGACTGCTTGGGAAACTTCGATGTCCGGAGTGTCTGGTATTACGATTAGATCCGCATCTCCCGGTGCGTCCACACTCTGGACCATTTCAGGGATTGAAAGCTCTAGAGGATTTCAACAAAGCCCACAATATGATACTCTGAGATATGATTATTCAGAATATTTTCATTCTAGAGCCACCAACTCGCCGTCATGGTAGAGTTCGTGAACCGGTCGGAGGAACTGGATCGACTCTATGATCTCTTCGGCTCGGGGAGCGCAGATCTCGCGGTCGTATACGGTCGGCGACGATTGGGAAAAACGAGGCTTGTAAAGAAGGCACTTGAAGGACGAGAGGACGCCGTCTTCTATCAGGCGCGTAGAAGACACAAGAACTCCAACGAGAGCAGTTCGTCGAGGCTGCAGCTGACACGTTCCCCAGCATCAAAGACATTCGTCCCGATTGGGAGCGGCTGTTCAGATATCTGGCCGACAGGGATGCAATCGTCGTCCTCGACGAGTTTCCGTATCTGATCGAGCAAGACGAAAGTCTCCCATCCGTGTTACGACACGGGTGTCCAGAAACTATTCCTCCGAATTTGTTCCGTCTGGTGAGAGAATTCCATAAGCTACCACGCTCCCAATCCCTGCCAAGGCGCTGACTGTACCGAGTCCCGGTACTTCGTCATCAGTCTCATTTGCTGGCGTCGTCTCATTTTCCTCACCTGAAACCGTCTCGTCTTCTTCCGTCTGTGTGGACTCTGAATCTTGCTCTTCTTCATTAGCTGACTCACCACTAGTTTCGTCGTCTGCGTCATCATCAACTGTGGAGTCCCCCTCGTCTTCGTCAGTTGGATCGTAATTCAACCGGCTCAGATGGAACTCCATGATATCATCGACCGCTGGCTCCGTAGTATGACCCCACCCTTCGTAGATTGTGAACTGGGCAGATGGATCGACTGCCTGATACACCGACTGGGTCACTGGGAATCGTTCCTCAACACGATCCGTACCGAAGACATCATTTACCTGCTCTTTTCTCTCATCCGGTAGATTAACGAAACTCCGAGATCCCTGATCATCACCACCCATCCAGAAGAACTTTCCAATCTCTTTCCACGCATCAGAATTAAATTCTCTACCGATTAGTTCATCTAGATCTCCGACTCCCGCTGGGTACAGAAGCGTCTCATTGTCTGGCTGGGTGACAACCGGAACATCGTCATCAACAGTTTCTTTTGGTAATGGATGCTGCGCTGTAGTTCCAGCAGATACAGCTGCGACACGCTCTGGATGTAAAATAGCAAATCGGCTGGCAAATGTAGCACTGCTTGATGAACCATGTATATGGATCTTATCTGAGATCGCATAGGGTTCAGTTGTCAGTCGTTCTTTCGCGTCCTCAATCATAGCCAATAACTGTAAATCATATCGGACATGCCTTGTATCATCAGCGACTAAGCTGTGATAATCAATTAAATCCATATTTGAAGGTGCAAGTGGCCGATAAAGGCCGGGGAACGCTGGAATTAGATATGGAACTCCAAATTCCTCAGCCATTTCTCTTCGCCAACGTCCACCCCTGCGAAGATTATTTACGGCATTACCTGCGATTCTCTCAACATCATTTATTGGTGGTTGGCCTCGCTCCACAAACAATGGACGAGTGTCCGAAACACCCTCGCCATCAGAAACGGAGGGTGTATACAGTACGTATGGATGGTAGAATTCAGCGTCAGAAGGAGGTAGAACATACTCAATGTCTGGTTCCTCTACGGTCATATCTATCGGGTATGAGTCATCGACTTCAACAAAGCCCTCGTCCTGAGCCAGCCGATTTCTATTCGATTGAATAGTTACCCCCACTTGTTTCGATTCAAAGATGTACCGATCCAGCGTTATTGTCCGGTCACTAAACTCCGTTCCCGGTTCCAAGGTCATCCTACGATACTGCGGTTCGAATCCATCGGTTTCTTCTCCGGAAAAGATGATGAGTCTCGCTTCATCTTCAGTTTTTGCAGAAATAACGAGTGACGTGCCATCAGATTCTTGATCTTCAATTGAAACCGAGGCATCATTATTTTGCGCACGTACAGTGGATGCGTGTTGTAGTCCGACTGTTGCTGTGACCGATACGCCAGCTGCCTGTAATATCGATCTACGTTTCCAGAACGATCTGTTATCTCTATTCATGACATATTATAGTTGTGAGTTACGTAACAGAAGAATACTGTATCATGATATATGTATCGGTGATTGGTTTGACAGGCCTTAGATAACAAAACTAGTCGCTCTTCTAGCGGAGATTGTTGATATGGAATCCTCATTCTGATCCGGAACATCAACCAGCACGCAAAGGGGTTCTCCAACCGGCTTTCAGATTACCGGAACTCCCGTAGAATCGCAGGATTGCTCGCCATCAACAATGTGCTACATACGAGCGATATCAAAAGTCGCCACTCGATTACGGGGTACTGGCATCACTGGAGACGCACGTTGAGGAACTCCGGTGGCAGCCGTCAGACAGGGGCACGCGAACCGTCGAATACGCGCTGTTCTCCCGGAGCGGATTTACGGATAGCGTCCACGAGGCCGCCGCCAAGCGTGATGACCTCGGTCTCTACACCATCGACGATGTCGTCGCCGCACTTGAAGAGCAAACCCACCTCTAAGCGGAGGTTAGCTTACTCTGCGGGGAGGTGGTCGTCACTGCCGTCTGGTGATGAGTCATCCCCACAGTCTGTGTGACCTCCTCTATGAGACAGATCATCACCTGAAGATGGCTTTGGGTGGTCCGACTGTCCACCGCTATCGATATTCGCGAGTCGGAGTTGTGCCGACCCAATATCGAGAATCGTGTTACGATCCTCAGGCGGGACCCGAGTTGGGCGCCCGCGGTCACTTATCAACTGATCCAGAGGTATTTGATATGCTCGAGCACGCGATTCCTTGTGGTATGTCGTCCGGGTCCCGACGTCGAAGACCTCAGCAATCGCCTGCCTGTCAACGTCACGATCAACTGCTCGTCGTACATGCTCATCAATTACTCGCTGNATGAGTGCTTCAACACTTGGCGGGATTCGCCCTCGTTCCGATATGGAANTGTCGTCCGGTAGTCCCCATCGACCAGTTTCCACGTCCTGATCAATCAAACGTCTCTCACGGCTATCGACCCGATCATCAAGACCCATCAGCTGGTAGAGTCGCTCGCGGACAGCCATCACGCTTAGATCCGGCGTAATTGCATCACGGATCTCACCAGTCTTCATAGGGCCGTGTTCAGCGAGCACCTGTAGGATCTCGTAGTCGTGTGCCCGCAACTGTTGTTTATCGGCGTCACTCAGCGTGATCGGGACTTCTTCCGGCTCCGGTTGCAGGTGGTGCCAACGGTGGCAGTCTCGGCACAATGCGAGGAGGTTGTCCATCGCGTGTCGATCATCCTCTTCGTGTGGGTCGTTGTGATGTACCTCAAGTGGGGCGACACCACCCGCTTGCGGCCCAGCACTGTGACACACCTGACAGCGATGGTTATCTCTGTTGAGCACGCGGTTGCGGATGTGGGACGGGACAGGTTCGTTCGCTTTTGAGGGATTATCTGCCATCATCCTCACCTCCTGATCTTGGAGTCATTGTAAATGAGCTGGTTAAGGTTTCTGCGAGTGTACGTCGACGGAACTGGACGTGATCGATTGGACTGTGCGTGAGTTTTGAGACGATTACGACACCGGAGTTGTCTCCGGCACGGTGTGTGGTGGTCATGATTGTGTGTTGTGTGTCGCTGCCGATGGTGTTTCTTCAACGCGATGGCGTGTGTCGATGCCTCTTCGGAGTGGATCACTGAGTGTCATTGCCCTCTGCTGAGCGTTCGGCTGGATCTAGTTCGAGCCGGTCACTGAGAGCTCGAGTAAAGCCGTCACGGATGTCTTCCATCCACTGAATGCGCTTCGCACTCATTGCTCCCGAGATGGTCGTCGTCGTCAGTGCCGTCTGGATCTCAGCTGGCGAATAGAGTGGGTTCACAACGAACGCATCCTGTACTTCGACTGGGAGTGAGTGGATGCCGCCCACATCAAGCACGTGGGACTGCTGTGTCGCCGCCAGTGCGCTGATCGCCGATGTGACCAAGCCGATGTATTCTGGGCGGAGTTCGCGGAGCGTGAGCCGCCAGACGCCTTCGAGTGTGACTGTATCTGGCGACTCATCCGTCTCTGGTGACGCCGTGAACGTGACCGGATGCCGGTGTAGCTGGCCGGGATGGGCGGGACCGCCCCAGAGCTCGTGGATGAAACAGCGCGCACCGTCCGTCGCGCATACCCCCGGTTTGTGGTACCCCTGAGGTAATATCCTCCAGTCGACTTCAGCAGCCTCCGACCCGTAATGCTCCCACGGATGACAGACCTCGACGCCTTCACGACAGAGCTGCTGAGTGAGCCCATATCGAAGCCACTCGTCGAGCGTCTGCGGTTCCCACGTGGTATCCGGGAGCCGACGCGGATCGGGTGGCTGCTCCATAAATAGGTGCTCAGCCGCCGGCTCGACGACAAGCGAGACGTACAGGTCCGGTAGCGCCGACCCATCCAGTGCGCCCTCGAACGCATAGTCACCTGATAAATGGTCGTCGCTAATCTCGGGTGTTTCCCCGCGCTCGTTCCCGTTTTGGGGGTCGCCGCCATCGCCTCGTGTCGAGTCGCCCTGTCCCCGGTCGCGCTGTATTGGCGTCTGTCGGCTCACCGCGTCGCCGTCCTCTGCGAGGCGATCAGCGAGCGATCCAGATGGCCACAGGCTTGGCTCCGGTGGGTACGTCTTATGAGTGTGCGCTGGGCTCACGAGGTCGAGTTCGGGCTCGAGCAGAACCTGTCGAGTCGATTGGGTCCGGGTGTTTGCCACCGTCCCCGCGTGGCCGCGGACGATTAGTTCACGCACACCGAGTGTGAATCGCCGATGTGGAATCGGGCCGCATGCCTCGCAGGTTACGTGTGCGAGTTCGGGGACTGGCTCCGCCGCGGACTGGACGGCGTATCCGAGGACGGTGTCGCCGTCGAAAAATGGGGTCCCGCAGCCGACACAGACCCCCAGCCTCACCCCGGGTAATAAATATAATATTTTTGGTATGTCTTCAGTCAGCGGGTCGTTGGATTCTTGTTCTGTAGGTTCTGATTCCTTCATGGGTTCTCTATTTGATTGTGGGAACCCGGTCCGCGTGCTCCTACACGCGGGCATTCTGAGACGAATACCCTCTGGACCGAGTGTGCAAGTGGGTATAACGCTCCCTTGTTATTAAATTTAACGGGTAGTAAAGGCAGTTCGTAAACGGAGGTGTCGTGGGTAGAGCATAAGACCGGGGGACATCATACTGTGATCAAATGCCGCTAAAAATCGATGAGAATACCGAGTCAGTCCTCGAGGAGTTTATTCAGAGAGGTAACCTGACCACGGGCGCATTAGTAGATTTTACTGGATTATCCCGACCTACAATAACAAAAAGAATGGATAGGCTGCATGCTGCTGATTATGTTGAATATATCCACGAACCTACCGCTCTTTGGCGGTTGATAGAGGACCCGCGTAACGAGTAGTTGGATCTCTAGGAGAAGGTAACTGGTGATCGATGTATTAGATTAGCGAATGAGAATACTACAGACCATGAGATCACAGAATAGCACGTGGTTAGATCGGGAGCGTTAGGCACATATTCTCAACATCAGGGGCAAGCGAGATCACCTGTGCTTTCCGTTCTAACTCCTGACGACGGTCCTCGATCCGTTGTTCGAGCTTGTTGAGCCGCTCTTGCTGTCCACGGATCGCGATGTCCATGTTCGACCCTGCCTCCGCTTTCCGTTCGTACTCCTCGATGAACTCCGCGATTCGCTGTCGTTCAGCCGCAGCGTACTCATCAAGATCGTCGAGCTCCTGTTGTGTCTCTTCACGCCGTCTTTCGTGTAACTCTCGCTTGAGCGAGGTGACTTGTCGACTGATATACCGGTCAGCTGCGGTTCGCAATTGTTCCTCATGTTGAATCACAGAGCGAACGCGATCCGCGTCAGGAGACCCTTTGACGCTGTCACCATGGACGACTCGCTGCCCGAGTTGGTGTTGTGGGTCGTAGTGATCAACGTCGACATAGACGGGAATCATCTCCTCGCGGATGACCTCACCCGTGCCATCCTCGAACGTCACGCGGTAATTGTAGGTGATCCCGGGGTCATCGACAAACGGCAGCAGCTTCAGCCCTACCTCGCCGTGATCTCCATCCAGTACCTCTTGCATCAGTCGACGGACTAACTCATCATCCGGAGAGAGGTAGTCGATGCCGTCGTGGTCCATCGCAAACTCACGACTGAACGTGAAGGGGCCGTACTCTTCGGTTGGGCCCTGACGGAGTACGGGAGGTAGCTCTGCTCTGTAAAGATTGTTCCCTGCTTTCTCAACGCTCCCGCCAAGTGTTTTGATCCCACGCTCGACGAACTCGTGGATGTCAGCCTCCGTCCCGTAGACATCCTCCGAATCGTCCATCACCGCTTGTATCTTCTCTCGGCTTTCTTGATCGAAGGTGGTTGTGTCGATCAAGCTACGGTCATACCACTCTTGCAGCGTGCGCTGGCGCTCGTCGATGAGCTCTTCGAGTTCCTCTTTTGTTGCGCTTGGTGGCGTATCGTTTTGGATCGATTCCATGATGAGTGAGTCGACATTGATGTTATCCAGCATCCCGAGCACGTCGGCGGTGTTCCCGAGCTTCCCGCGGATGTTCTCAACCTTGTCCTGTAGCAGCTCGAAGATCTCACCTTCACGTGTGTCCTCGAACGAGAAGTTCCACACTTTGACCTCCTTGTCCTGCCCATACCGGTGGATCCGCCCGATACGCTGTTCGAGCCGATTCGGATTCCACGGCAACTCGTAGTTCACCATGATGTGACAGCTGTGCTGGAGGTCGATCCCCTCGCTGGCCGCATCAGTCGCAAAGAGCAGTCGGGACTGTCCATAATTGAACTCCTCTTCGATGCGGGCGCGTTCCTCCTTATCAACGCTGCCGTCGATAACGAGAATTTCGTCGGCCCACGGCTCGTCTTTCACCAGCTCAAGCAAATACTTGAGAGTGTCAGTATACTCTGTGAACAGCAGGAGTTTCTCGTCAGGCTGTTCCTCAAGCAACTGCTGAATGTAGCGGCGAACCTTTTGTGCTTTAGAATCAACGGAAATTCCATCGGCGAGAGCAACGAGATCACGGAGCGTCTCGATCTCTTCTTCGAGCTGTGCGTCGCTCTCAGTTACCGTGAGCGCACCTAACTCCGCCTCGGCCTGTTGCTTAGCTTCTTCATCGAGATCCTCGCCCTCGAGATACGCGACCGTGTCCTCGGAGAATTCGGTTGTAGTCGATTGTTCGTCGACGAGGTCGCTCAATCGACGGCTCAGCGTGGCTTTGATCGCGCCGATACTGCTCACGAGGCGTTTCTGCATCAGTGCCATTGCGAAGCCGACTGCTGGCTCGTTTAGCTTCTCAGACCGATTGTAGACGTTTTGTACGTAGTCCGTGACGGCACGGTAGAACTGGCGTTCCTCGTGGGTCATCTCGACCGGAACAGTGTTGACTTCACGATCCGGAAAGATGCGCTCGCCCTCATCGTCGTACAGCGTCTGTTTTCCCCGCCGGATCATCGTGCGGTCGACGATGTCCTTGGAGAGGTCTCGGTCCTCGGCCACGAGAAACGGGTCAATATACTCAATGAGCGAGCGGAACGCCTCGCCCTTTCCGTCGTGTGGCGTCGCGCTGAGCAGCAGAAGCGAGTCGGAGTTGCTGGTGACGCGGTCGGCCATCTTCGATGTCTTGCTCGGCGATTCTCCTCGTTTGGCGGCTTTGTGGGCTTCGTCGATGATCACAACATCCCAGAAAGCATCCTCGAGGGCCGGCTGGAACTCGTCTTGCCGGAGGAAGGCTTGGCTGGTCACGAGCCGTTGGTGATCTTGATTCCAGATATTTGTCTCTTCACCGAGCCGGCGCCGTTCGCCATCGACCCACTGTCTGTCCGCTGGCGTGAGATCAATGTCGAAAAAGCGGTCCATATCACGAATCCACTTCTTTTGGAGATGCGCAGGAACGACGAACAGCACACGGTCAGCGCGGTTACGGGCGGTGAGTTCTTTGAGGATGAGCCCAGCCTCAATGGTTTTCCCGAGGCCGACATCGTCAGCGATGAGCGCCCGTTGGCGGAGTTTCTGCATCACCCAGTTGACCGCGTCAAGCTGGTAGGGTTCCAGCCGGACCAACGAGTTGGAGATGCTCAGCAGTTGTCCCTGTTCGTGTGCGATCTGTAGTTGGAGCGCCTGTGAGCGCAAATCGAACCAGTCTGCCGAAACGATCTCGTGATCGGGATGGAGGTGATCCGCTGTCGCTGGATCTAGTGCACTCGCCCCGCTCCGTTTCGGTTCGATCTCGACATCGTCGATACAGACGGTCTTGACGCCGACATCTTCGACGTACGCGCGGAGATAGTCGAGGTCGCCGACATTGTATGTCCTGATGACCTCAGCAGTAGCTTCGTTGAGGAGGATCTCGTCACCGGGGGTGAGGTCAATAGACATTAATGTATAGTCTTGATAGGCTTAGTTACAAATGCTTCCCGGTCATCAGGTATCGACTTACAACTCTACACTAGGATTACTGCCCGTCAAATATATCTAATGACACGTTTCAATCTCAATGAAAAAGAGCTATTGTCTGCTGGTATCGAGGTCAAGAATATAGTAGCAAAACTAGATCTTGGTATTGAGCTCGACTTATCATACCTCGCGACAACAATACCTAACTCGAGTTACGAGCCCGAACGATATCCTAGTCTTATATTCCGGCCTAAAGATCTCTCTACCGTTCTAGTTACACGGTCTGGCATTCTGCTGTTTACTGGTGGAGATTCAGTCGATGATTTACAAGATACCTATCGACGTGTCTCTGAGGAACTCAAGGAGATCGGGATTGACGATATCAAAGATGTCGGTGAAGTAGAGCTAGTAAATGTCGTCTCAACCTCTGAACTAAATTCTGATGTTGATTTGAATCACCTATCAATTAGCTTGGGACTGGAAAATACAGAATACGAACCTGAACAATTCCCGGGCCTTATTTACCGAATCGAAGACGGACCGGTAGTACTGATATTCGCTTCGGGTAAGATCGTAGTCACTGGTGCAACGTCAACACCAGAAATTTCAGATGCAGTGGAAACACTCTGCGAACTCATTTCCAACTGACGTATTACTCCTGAGTAATTGTAATAAAATTCAATATAAACTCTTGCGGAAGCACGCCGCCGTGATAGAACCGAGAATCTCCGAGTCCCTGTTTCTTAAAACGAGTGAGCGGTTCCACAAGGATGCCGATCTCCGTGTCCGAGTCGAGATAACCAAGATGCGTCGATTCATCGAGGCGGACATCTGGAACGTCATCGTCGAGATCCGCTCCCGCGACCCAGCGCCGCGTCGTCTTTTCCGCTGTGTTCGGTGGATTGATCGCGTTGATGGTGACACCGTCTGGTAGCGAGACGAATCCATGGTCTGCGAGAATGTACGCCCGATCCCATTCACCTTGGTCAATCTTCTCGCAGATGATGTCGGAGATCGTCTCGATGCGGTCACGAAACAGTACCTCAAAGTCGGTGAGTTCCTCCTCGCCAGCCTTGTCGAGGTCGTTCCAGTAGTACGCGACACGGGTACTACTCCATCCCGATTCCCCATCCTTGCTTTCCATAATGTAACTCCAGCCGTCATCCTTCAGGAGCTTCTCGCGCTGGTAGTTGGTGATCGTGCGACCGTTGCGTTCGGGAACAACCTCTCCGTCTTCAAGACCGACGTTGAAGCTGAATTTGCTCCCCGGCGTAAGTGCGGCTTTCCCGAACTCGGTATCCGATGGGAGGGTTCCGACCCACGGCGTCTCATCAACATCGAGGTGTGGAAGTTCTCTCCGGATCGACTCGGCCAGCTCATGTGCGAGATCAAATCGGAGGGCGTCGACGATGAACAGGGCGACGCTTTGTCCGCTTTGCAGATGCTCTTGCTCCTCGTCGAAGAACTGGTGGCCGTTGTTCTCGCCGAGGAACGGTGAGCCAGCCTCGATCTGATCGACGACGAGATCTCCGAGATCTCCGAGATACTCGAGATACTGCGTCGTCGTCAGTGACGTGCGGAGGTCATCAAGTGTCGCGGTTGCAGGGTGTTCTTCGGGGAGACTCATCTCAGGGGTGCCCGAAATAATGAGGTTGAAGACGGCGTTGTCGATCTGCCACGTACCATTCTCAACGTCACCGTACAAATTGACGACATCGGTCGTATCACCGCGTTCCTCCCACGTTTCGAACTCGTGTGCGAGGGTAGCGACCTCAATAGCTTGCTCCCAGACGTGAGTCCACGGGACGTTTCCGTAGGTAGTTTCGAGGCGCTCGTGTCGCATGCTCGCTCGACTTACACAGGTCTCGTAGTCGCCGCTGTGGAACGTTCGAGTCCACGCGTCCCACAGTTCGTGTTCGAGCGAGGCGCCGACCGGACACTCAGCGAGCGTCCATGGATCGTCAATAGTCCGAATGACATCGTGCCAGAACCGGGCATCCGGATCGAGGTAGACGCTTGCGAGGTCCGCGGCCCGCTCCGTATCGACCTTGCTTAGCAGGGACTGGAGATCTGGTCGAGACATGCCGAGTCCAGACTTGGAACCGGGGTGATAAGCAGGATCGAGCAACGACTTGTCGAGGCCAGCATCGACGAGCCACTCGGCAACTGCCCAGCGCCGGGTTCGGGTGACAAGTGTCGTTTCGTCGGTGACACCCTCAACTGCCGTAACCCCGGCATCAACCAGTAAGTCGCGGATCTGTAGCAGGTCGTCTCGGTCGTCGGGGAGGTTCTCGACGCCGTGTTCGAGAACAAATTGGACCGCGTCTTCGTGGCCGTCCAAGACGATCTTCGTTTGGAGGCCTTGGAGCGTGGGAAGCCCGCCATCGCCGCCAAGTTCTCGAAAGAGCGTTTTGGCGACCTGCTTACGGTCCGACTCGGAGGAATCCTCGTATGCCGTACGGATCGAGGCGGCTTGTAGACGTTCGTTCTCGAAACAGCGGGCCGCGAGCTTGCCGATGTGCTGATCGATGATGCCACCGGTATGCTCAACGTCTTTGAACCAGTCGACATCGTCGCTGTGGGCCTGTGGAACGTACCAAACTGTTAGTTTGCGAGGGGCGTCTGCGCGTAGTTCGAGGGGCGTCTGCTCAGCCGCGTGGAACTCACAACCTAGCGAGTGACTCACGCGTTCCACGATGTCGCGAAGGTAGCCCCCCTCGTCCCACCAGAGTACGACTGGATCGTCATCGGCAGCCTCTGAGATCGTCGTCTCGATGGCATCTTCAGCGCACTGAGGGAGGGTTTTCGTTGCGGGCATAGTCACAGGACTTTGTCGTCGACGATCTTCGGAACGATTTCAGCCTCAGCGAGTGGGGTGATATTGATCTCGACGCCGTGCTTGTGGTTCGGTTGGTAGCCTGCAGTCGTGATCTCAGAGAGAGCGCGGTCAGCCCAATCCGAAGGAACCTGCTTATCCACGGCTTGACAGCGGTCGTCGATTTCCTCTGCCAGCGCCTTGAATTCGGCCAGCGGTGGGAGGTCAGCCACGCTCTCGATCTCTTGGTTGTCGTTGGCCATCGATTCTAGATACTCCCGGTCGATGAGGCTGGGGTCACCGAGGCCGGTCGCGAGCGAGGCGAGCAGGCGCTCGTCCTCGGTCAGATTGTCGTGAGGGTTTCCGTCTTCGTCGAGGAGGGCGGCACCCTCGCGCTCAAAGTAGTAGGTCATGAAGAGAATACCCGTACTGGAGTAGTGGTCCGAGCCTTTGAGCCGCCAGTTGAAGTAGTCGAACAGGTCGCCGAGGTGCGCCTCAACAGGCTCGTCGCTCGGTCTACCGTACGCCTCGCAGGCACGTTCGAGCTCGTCGAGGGCGTCGAGCCACTCGTCGCGCCACTCGTCGACGGCGTTCCAGAAGTTGTCCGAGAACGTCTCTTGGAACCACGCCTCACCCTTGCGCTCGCGCAGGTCCGCCAACGTTTTGACACGCTTGCGGGTCTCCTCGCGGAAGGCTGCGACCTTCCGGGCCAGTTCCGCGACGCGCTCGCGGTCCTCGGCGTCGAAATCTCGCTCATCGGTGCTGCCCAATTCTTGGAGTACGTCCTCGAAGACGGCGATCTGGTCGAGGCCGCTCGCGCAGCGCTCGTACTGCTCCGCGGCTTCGGCCTGCTCGCTCGCCGACAGGGAGTCGTCGCTCCGTCGCCGGTTGGCCGCCGACCGGCGCTCGCGAAGCTCGGCTTTCCCCGGTTCGAGGTACCGGTTCGAGAGGCGGTCGAACAAACTCGCATCGAGGCCGTGGTAATCCACGAAGCACGCGAAGCCCTCGCCAGTTGAGTCGGAGACGAGGCGCTCAGTGGTGAGCCGCCAGACGATTGGCGTGTTCTCCATGCGGTCGACGTGGTAGTCGAATAGGTCTTCGGCGACGAACGCCCGGAGATTAGGGTACGCCTCCTCGGCAGCAGATTCGGCCCCGAGAATTTCGTCGACCTCGATCAGGCGGTCGTCGGCGTGCTCACCGTAGGCGTCCTCGAAGAGCTCGACGATCCGATCGAGCATGTCTGGCTGACCATCTGTCTCATACACTGGGATGATACCGTCATCCTCCTCGCGGACGGCCTCCATCGCGAAGTGATGGATGAGGTCTTTGACCTGTTCGTCGATGTTGTCGGGGACTTCGGGGACTGATTCGGGATCGGGAACTTCGCGGTCTTCGGGGGATTCAGCGGTCCGGAGGAAGATTTCTTGGCGGATCTCCTCTCTTGTCGACTGAGTAACGCCGACAGCATCGTAGATAACCTCGTTTATTTTTTCAGAGATCGACTCGATTTGTGCATCGCAATTTAATTTTGCCTTTTTAATATCCCGTGCTGCAGATATAATTGGCAATTTAGTTGAGATTGACCATCTTCTTTCTAATAATTCTTCAGTCGAGTTGAGTATACGCATATTATCGTAAAATTGTCCACATTCTTCGATTTTTGGTAGAATGTCTGGTGCGATATATTGAGGGCTAGTAGGTTCACTTGATTTCGTAATTTCCTTTATTTTGTACTGTTCTTTTGATAATTCTTCGAGTTGCTCCTCATCTCCCAATTCGCTTATCCATGGTGCCTTTCCAACAACGCCCCCAACCCAATCGCGCTCTATTGTGATCGACAAGAAAAGTGAATGGTAAAGGTCACTGTTGAGACTTCCCAGAAGTTTCCACATTAGCTCCTCGTCTTTTGGGACGAATAGATAACCTGTATGGCTAAACATTCCTGATGGATAATATCCAAATCTACGTCCAGTGCGTTTTGAGCGGGTCCACGTCAAACCACTCCGACCATATAGAAACTCATTTGGTGTCCTAATCGTCGGACTTGATCTCTTGATCCGCGCTCCGTTTTTTCCCCAATCAACGCTTTCAGTAATATGTGGAAGGATCCAAGCATCGCTTCCCCCAGTCGCGATTGGCTTAAAAATCTCAGAATCACCTACTTCCCAGTGATTTCGAAGGAATCTCGAATCATCAGCTGTTGCTACCCCTTGACGTGCAAAGCCAATTGACTCAGCATCTAGATCGGCAACTTCCGCATCCAATTTTTGATCAGAGTCATGTAACTCACGGACTTCATCCGGTATTGAGTAGCAGATTGTATTTCCGGGAACCTTCGAAAATTCGTCTAGATCAACGGTATAGAGTCGTTTCACGCCATCATCTATATTAGATAATACTTGTATGAATGCAGATTCTTTGTCTGCCGCGTTTAGATCATGTAATCTAATAAATTCTCCAGTTGGATTCGGATCTGCTCCTGATCGAATAACTGTACCTGCCGTCCCCACCATTGCGTTATCAAGTACACCGTATCCAAATTCGGCAAGGAAGTCAAAACTGCCAAGACCTCCAATAAAGTCAGTTCTGAACTGCTTACTACGCTCCTTAAATATAAACGATCGGGGGACTAACATCCCGATACGACCGTCTTCTTTTGACATATTGTCACAAACCTCTACAAAATTAATATAGAACTCTGATGGATATTGGTAATTTGAATCAACATAATCTTTGACAGAATCCGGCATACGATTGCGCGAACCATACGGCGGATTCATCAGCGCCACATCGTAGTCCTGCGCCAGAATGTCGAGTAGGCGCACGAAGCTCCGAAGGTCTTGTGCAAGGAAAGAATCAGCCTCGCGGTGCTCCGCTACCGCTTCCCGCAGATTGTGGAGTACTTGTTTGAGCGTGTGGCTCTCACGGGGGTCGTCCCCCAGTTTCAATTGCGTGCCGCTAATGTCGGCGTCATCCTCGAACAGATCCCCGAGCGTTCCGCGCACGTCGAGCAGGCTTCCAAGCCCGTGGACCTCCTCGAACGCGTCGAGGATCCGTTTTAATGCGTCGGCGACCTGCTCGTCGTCGCCGGCAACCTCGTCGAACACCGCATCGACACCGTCGATATCGGCGATACTCGCGTCCGCACAAACGATCCCGATCTCAGGCATATCAAAGCCGTCCGCCCCCTCGGCCTCCGCACGCGTACGGCCTTTTAAATAGAGATTAAACGCCGAGAGCTGACAGGCCCGCATATCGAGGTCGACGCCGTAGAGATTGTGTTTGAGGATCTTTCGGGGGATCGCGGCGTCCGGAATGTCGGTCTCAGCCCGCCAGATCCGTTCGAGCACGTCGAACGCGTAGAGGAGAAAGTGGCCACTTCCGCAGGCGGGATCGATGACACGCAGTTCGTCGGGATGCTCGAACTCGGTCGGCTCCCCCTCCTCCTCGCTCGGAACGAGGTAGGTACAGAACTCGGCGATGCCCGGTGACTCGTCGGGCGACAGGGGACGTTCCTTTCGTTCGTCAGGTGTGAACGTCTCCTGTGTTTCGACAACCTCCTGCAACTCGCCCGTGTGTTCGAGGTAGAGCTTCCCGAGTGAGTTGTCCGTAAGCATCCGCACGACCCAGTGAGGCGTATAGAACTGGTTTGCCGCCGGTACATCCTCCGGTTCAAGCCCCTCGCGGTCCCCTTTGCGACGCAGATCGTCGAGTAGTTTGACGTTGTAATATTCGTAGACCCACCCCAGTACGTCATCAGCCCGCCAAACTTCGTCGTCAACGCTGTCGAGCATCTCGCAGATTTCCTCGAATGTGTCGTCGTCGGGATCGATTAGGCTGTACGCAGAGGAGCGGTCGAAGAGAATATTGATCTCCTCGGCGAGATCGTCGCAGGCGTTGTGGTACGCTTCCAGAATCGCTTCGTCCTCCAGCAGGAACTCTTCGTGGACGAGCGTCTCAGCAGCAGGAGTCAGCCCATTCTCTTTGAATACGGTGACC
>SL_4KL_010_BRINEDRAFT_10000507_pt1 | contig 19994 bp, 22 predicted proteins | sample SodLak_010_BRINE_2_FD_10664 | JGI IMG/M metagenome (IMG submission 10664)
AGTAAAACAATCATTAAAAATTTTAAGTATAGTTATTGATGTGTGATAACATGACCGAAGAAACTCTCGAACACGAAAAAACATTTGCAATGCTTAAACCCGACGCACTACAACGAGGCGAAGTTGGAGAAATAATAGGACGACTAGAAGAATCAGGCCTAACAATAGCAGCAATAGACATAACAACTCCAGACGAAGAACTTGCAAGAGAACACTACGAAGAACACGAAGACAAACCATTCTACGACGACCTAGTAGAATACATAACAGAATTCCCAGTAATGCCAATGGTCATCGAAGGACGAAATTCTGTAGAAAAAGTAAGAGACCTAATGGGAGAATCATTTGACCCTACAGAATGCTCACCCGGAACAATAAGAGGTGACCTATCAAGCTATTCTGCAGAAATAGCAGACGAAGAAGGAATTCCAACACCAAACCTTATTCACGGTGCAGAAGCATACGAAGACGCTGAAAGAGAAATAGAACTATGGTTCGGTGAGGAAGAGCTAGAACACTACGACAGACCAGATGTCGACTATATCAGAGACAGTCTAGGCCTACAACCAGATGGCGGAATGGTTAATTACAGCCAACTAAACGACACAGAACTTAAAGAAGAATATATAGCACAAGAACTTGAGGGCCAAACAGATCAAGAACTGTACAACACCTTAAGAGCAAGCTTGTGAAATAGACTCCTCTTTCCCTCTTTTTATTTACATTTTTAGGAAAGGTTACGGATTGAACATTTAGAAAAAGTAATTTCTTTGCCGAAACTATTTCAATATAGAACAGCTTAAACCTATTTAGACGTCAATTGCTGTATGGTAGAAAATGTATACTTGATAACAGAGAACCCTGATAAGATTAAATCTGCAAAAAAAGCTTTCGAAGATACAAACATCAATTTGAAGCATATAGACGAGAATTATCCTGAGATACAAGCATCAAGTAGCCTTAAGATAGCAAGATACACTGTCACAAAAGCCTTGGAAGACCATAATAAACCTGTTATAAGAGAAGACCACAGTATTTATTTGAATGCTATTCCTGGTTTTCCCGGACCTTATATGAGTTATTTTGACGAAAATATTCCTGCAGAAAAATTATTGAAACTTCTTGAAGGTGAAAAAGACAGATCAGGCTACTTTGAGATAGGAACTGTTTTAGGACTTCCTAATGGAGAAATAAGAGAATACGAGTTCAAAGTACCTATCAAAATAGCAAAAGAGATAAAAGGAAATCAGAGAAATTGGGACAGAGTAATGATGCTAAAAGACTCTGAAAAAACTTTTGCAGAATCAAATAATGCCTCAAGACTAGATATCTGGAATCAAAATTATCGTAAAATAGCTAAAGAACTAACAAAATAGCAGAAACTGGTTTAACTTATTTTCTCGCTCCAAAACACTGTTAGGGCTTGAAAGGTCATATTTTTCGGCTTCTCCATAAAGTTTGTTGGTCGAGAAGCCGCCCTTTAAGGTGTTTGTTAAAACCTGATACGGGTTACTTTGGTCCACCCGGGATTCGAACCCGGGACCGCCGCCTGTCTCCAGGCCGACACACAACCCCGTCATGGGGAAAGTGTTTTTTGTGTGTAGGTCCTTATAAGGACGGTGCTCTAACCCCTGAGCTAGTGGACCTTCGTATCTATGGTTTGATGGTATAATCTAAAAAAGCCTTACTAATTCTTAAGAAAGTAGTTTTTCAGTTTCTACTTTATTATTGCTGAAATTTTTGTCCATTAGATTTTCTTGTGTTAGCCTCTTCTCTAGTTCTTCGATAATTTTTTCTGATAGATTAGAAAAGGTTTTTTGGGAAATAGAGGCTAATATCGGGGCTTTTGGATCAAGTTAATAAATCTTCTATTAAAAGGTTTTTACTGTGTAAAATCGATAATCCGGAAATGTTTCTTCGGGATTTTAAAAACTTCGAAGGTGACAACATAATATATTATGCAGATGACCAATCCTCAACAACAACAGTATGACAGGGGAATCACAATTTTCTCCCCAGATGGAAGACTATTCCAAGTAGAATACGCAAAAGAAGCAGTTAAAAAAGGAGCAACCGCTCTAGGAATCGTATACGAAGACGGAATAGTTCTAGGAGCAACACGTACAACCCCTGAACTACAAGTCAGAAACCCAGAAAAGGTATTCAAAATAGATGAACACATAGGAATAGCGACTAGTGGACTAGTAGCCGATGGAAGAACACTAGTTGAAGAAGCACGTCAAGAAGCTCAGAAGCACTTGATGACCTATGATGAAGAAATACCTTCAAGCGTTCTAGCTAAGTTCGTAGCCGACCGATGTCAACAGTTCACACAATATGGTGGAGTAAGACCTTACGGACTAGCAACGATTTCAGGTGGAATCAAAGATGGAAAACCTGAGGTATATCACACAGACCCTAGTGGAACACTAAGCCAGTGGAATGCAATTGCTATCGGTCGTGGCGGAGAAGATGCGAAAGAACATTTAGAAGAAAACTGGAAGGAAGGAATGAGCGAAGAAGATGCTGTTGAACTAGCAGTCGAAGCACTCAACAAAGGAGAAGAAGAAATCGAACTAAGAAATATCGAAATGGGGCTAGTTGACAGAGAAGACAGCTTCCAAAGAGTAACTCCAGAAGACTTAGAAGATCGAGGAATCAGCTTAGAATAAATAAGGGTAAAAAATAATTAATCTTTCTCTCTCTTTTCTATATTCATTCTAGATTTTTAATTAGGAAATCAAAAACTTGTTTAAGATTCAAATTCTCAAACCTTTATCATGGATACATCTGACGCTATCAAAGTACGTTACAGTGGTGGAAAAGATTTTGAAATACTCGTTGAACCAGACCTAGCTAAGGAAGCGAAGTTGGAAGGAAAAGATCACGATATCCAACGTCTACTATTTGTTCAAGAAGTATTTTTGGATGCCGGAAAAGGCGATAGAGCTTCTGCAGACGATTTAGAAGAAGAGTTTAACACACGACAAGTAATGGAAGCTGCAAAAGAAGTTTTTGACAAAGGAGACATGCAACTAACTACCGAACAGAAAAAAGAGATTAGAGAAGAAAAAAGAAAGAACGTAATCAGTATGATTGCTCGTAGAGCACAAAATCCTAAAACTGGTAACCCTCATCCACCGCAAAGAGTTGAAAACGCATTAGAGGAAGCAGGATTCCACGTTGATGCAGATAAAGATGTTGAAGAACAGTTTCAAGAAGCAATAGACGATATTAGACCGATAATTCCTGTATCATTAGATGAAAAAGTTGTGGCTATTAAGATTCCTAACGATGAAGCCGGTAAAGCATACGACAAAATACAAAGTGTAGCAGAAGTTAAAGAAGAACAATGGGGTAACGAATACTTCTATGCCAAAGTTAAAATCCCAGCAGGAATACTATCTGAATTAATGGAAGAGTTACAAGAAATGACTTCAGGAAAGACAGAAGTACAAGAGACTTAATGAAAAAGTGATTTCCAAGAGTATGAGCGACAATCAACAAATACAGGATACTTGCGAACTACTGGATAAATTATTAGCTTACAAGGCTTATTTTGAACAAGTACCTGGAATTGCTTTCGGAGTAGTTAAAGAAGGCGAATTAGTTTACAAAAATGCACATGGATTTTCTGAAAAAGGTGAAAAGCTAGAAGAAGACCATCTTTTCAAGATAGCTTCTATTTCAAAAGTTTTTACTGCAAAAGCTGTTATGAAGTTAAGAGAAGATGGAAAATTAAAGCTAGATGATAAAATTAACGAACATCTAGATTGCTTCAATAATAATTCTGATATTAGAGTCAGGCATCTTCTTTCACATATTTCTGGAAGTGTTAGAGATGGTAAAACCGATCATTGGACTTCAGCTAAATTCCCGAACAAGAAAAAATTAGAAGAACAGTTAAAAGAAAGTATAACTGTTCAAGATCCTGTAAATAGTTGGAAATATTCAAATCTAGGTTATGGAGTTTTAGGTAAAGTGATAGAATCTGTTTCCGGTAAAGAATATGGCGAATACGTTGAAAAAGAGATTTTAGAGCCTTTAAACATGAAAAATACTTTTGTGGATGGCAACAACTTTGAAGATTCAACTAAAGGTTTTGGAAAACTTACGCCAGAGAAAGGTAGAGAAGAAGTTAAGGATTGTAAGACTAAGAGTTTATCTTCTGCCACAGGTTATGCTTCCAATATTCAGGATTTAAGCAAATTCATATTGGATAGGATTAATAGGGATCTTCTGGATGAAACATCTTATAGAGAAATGGAGAAGATTGAATGGGAGTTGGAAAACGGGAGTAAATGGTCTCTTGGACAAGTTATATGGGATATAGAGAATAGAAGCGTCTATGGCCATACAGGAGGTTTTCTAGGACATACTACCGTATTTGGTTATGAGCCTGATTCAAAAACAGGTATTGTGATTTTGACTAATGGTTTGAATGTACCTGTGCGCGAATGGTTTAAAACAGCGTTTAGAACTGTTTTGAAAGCAGAAAGTCAAGATTTGAAAACAGATAAGGAAAATTTGGATAAGTATACGGGAAGGTTTACTTCTCATTATGGCGAGATAGATATTAGAAAGATCGGTAATGCGCTGGTTATGATTAGTCCTGCAAATTTTGACGGACGCCAGTTTAAGGTTTTGACTCATGTAGAAGAGGACCAGTTTATGTCGAAAGATGGTCCTGGTTTTGGGTATAAGAATGAGATTATTGAGTTTGATTTTGAGGGAGAGGAACTTTGTACTTTGAGAATAGCTGCAGGAGAGCACAAGTTGGCAAAAAGAGATTTTACTCCTGAAAATTTAGATTGGTTAAAGTAAGGTTCTAAAAACCTGTCTTTTGTTAAGTTCGATNAGTTTAAAAGCTTTGTCTTCTGTTTTTGTTTATATAAAGAAAGTTGAAAACCACGAGTATTTTTTCTCGTAAAAAACACAACTAAACACACAATTAATACATTTAACACACGGAGAATATTTATGACACGTTTAAAAGAATCTAAAGAAATTGCTACCCCTGGAGAACCAATATACGAAGGTCAAGACGTTAGACCGAACTCCGGGGCGTACAAAAAAGAAGACAAAATCTATTCAAAACACTTTGGAATGGTACAATACCGCAAAAATAAAGTTGAAGTACGTCCTATGAACGGACGCTACGTCCCAAAAGAAGGAGATACAGTAATCGGAGAAGTAACAAGAGTAAGTTACTCACGATGGACAGTAGATCTAGGAAGCGCATACGACGGTAACCTGAACATCGGAGACGCAACAGACGAATACGTAGACCTAGACGAAGACGATCTAACCGACTACTTTGACGTTGGAGACGCAATCATGGTTAAAATAACAAGCGTAAGCGAATCCATGGACGTAGACCTATCAATGGAAGACCGAAGATGCAAAAAACTAGTCGGAGGAAGAGTAGTAGAAATATCCCCAAGCAAAGTACCACGAGTAATTGGTAAAAAAGGAACAATGGTCAAACAAATAATCGATAAAACAGGATCCAACGTACTAGTAGGACAAAACGGAAGAGTATGGATCTCAGGAGGACACGAAAACCTCGCAAGCCAAGCAATCAAAAAAGTAGAAAAAGAAGCACACACCGAAGGATTAACAGACAGAATCGGAGAATGGCTAGAAAACCAAAAACAAGAACTAGAAGGTGAACAATAAAATGACAGAACAAGAAGAAGTCCAATGGTTCGACGAAGACGGAAAAAGAGTAGACGGAAGAGAAAAAGACGAAATGCGAGAAACCAAAATGAAAGCAGATGTGATAGAAGAAGCTGACGGATCAGCAATGGTAGAAGTAGGAAACACAAGAGTAATTGCATCAGTCTTTGGACCACAAGATCTACACCCAAAACACCTAATCGAATCAGACAGAGCAGTAATAAAGATGCGATATAACATGGCACCATTCAGCGTAGATGACAGAATGAGACCAGGCCCAAACAGAAGAGCCAAAGAAATCGGACTAGTAGCAAAACAAGCACTAACACCTGCAATGGAACTAGAACAATTCCCAAAATCAGGTATTGATATTTCAATGGAAATTGTAGAAAGTGATGGAGGAACCAGAGCAGCAGGAATCACAGCAGCATCACTAGCATTAGCAGATGCAGGAATCCCGATGAAGGGGCTTGTATCAGCAACCGCAGCAGGAGTAGTAGATGACACTGCAGTACTAGACGTAATTGGAAAAGAAGACAAAGAAGGAAATGCAGACATACCAATCGCAACAATTAACGGAGGAAATGAAGTCACGCTACTACAAATGGACGGAGATCTAACTCCAGAACAAGTAGACGAATGTTTATCACTAGCTAGAAAAGGATGTGCAGAACTTGATGAAATGCAAAGAGAAGCACTCCATGATAGCCTAACACAAAAAGAAGGAGGTGAACAATAATGCAGATTAACACACGAAGAATAAGAAAATTAGCATCAGAAAACGAGAGACTCGACGGCAGAACACCGCTAGAATACAGAAACGTTACAATTGAACCCGACTACATCCCAACAACAGCAGACGGATCAGCAAAAGTATCAATTGGAGATACACAAGTAATTGTCGGAGTATCAACAGACTTAGAAGAACCATTCCCAGACATGCCAGGAAAAGGAACAATCGTAACAAACGCTGAACTAGCACCAATGGCAGACAGAGAATTCGAATCAGGACCACCACAAGAGGAGGGAGTAGAACTAGCAAGAGTAGTAGACCGTGGAATCCGAGAAGCAGAAGCAATTGACCTAGAAGACCTATGTATCGAAGAAGGAGAAAAAGTAATCACACTATTCATTGACATTCACGTACTGAACAACGATGGAAATCTACTCGATGCAGCAGCACTAGGAGCAGTTACAGCGCTTAAATCAGGAACACTGCCAAAATACGATGAAGAAAAAGATCAACTTGACAGAGAAGGTGAAAGAAGACCAATTCCACTAACAAAGACACCAGTAACAGCAACAGGAAGAAAGATTGGAGACACAATTATGTTTGACACCACCAAGCAAGAGGAAGAAGCACAAGACGCACGACTAACTGTTTCAGTAACAGAGAAAGGAAATGTAGTAGCTATGCAAAAAGGTGGAACAGAACCATACAGTCAAGAAGAAGTAATGGACACTGTAGAAAAAGTCAAGGATAAAACCGAAGAATTCAGGCAGCTCATCGAAGATGCCGTTGGGGAATAAAAAACTTCCCCTCCATTATTTTAACTTTATGAGGTGCACCTAAAAACACAATGCCACGAAAAAACAGATCATCCAAAAGATTCGGATCACGTTACGGAAACAGAATCAGAAAGAACGTAGACGAAGCAGAACAAAAAAACGATGAATATGAAAGAGTAGCAGCAGGTATTTGGAAACATAAAGAAACAGGAGAAATAGTAGCAGGAGGAGCATACAAACCAGATACAGGAGCAGAAGACTTACTGAAAAAAGCATTAAGAGTAGAAACAGAAGAATTAGAAGCAGCAAAAGAACAAATAGAAGGTGACGAATAAATGCCATCTTACGTATGTGTTAAATGCGAACAAGAAGTTGAATTAGATCCTGTGAATGAAAAGATAATTTGTCCACAATGCAGTCACAGAGTACTACTTAAGAAACGACCAGAAACACCGCAAAAAGTAGAAGCAGTCTAGAAACCATGCACAACCGGACAGAAATAGAAACAGACCAACCGGCACAGCTTAAAGAAATATTAGAACCTAGTCTAGAATCAGATGAGAACGTAAATTATCAACTAGACATCCAGAATAACAAAGTAGTGATTAGCGTAGATACAAAGAAATTAGGCACACTTAGGGCATGTACAGACAATGTTTTCCGTCTATCCATGCTTGCAAACAAAGTTTAACTCAATCAACATCCCAGGTGAACAACAAAAAAATGTCAGAACAACAAGATGCTCAAGAAGCGATTATGCAGCTTCAAGAATCACAGCAAAAATTACAACAAATTCAAGTACAAAAAGAAGAAACTAAAGCAGATGTTAAAGGAATAGAAAAAGCATTACGCGAATTAGAAAATGAAAATGAAGGAGACGTATACAAATCAGTAGGTAATCTTCTAATCAACAAAGACAGAGATAAACTTGAAGAAGAACTAAACGAAAAGAAGGAAGATTTAGATGTAAGGCTAGAAAGCCTTGAAAAAAGAGAAAACACAGTACAGAAAAAGATGCAAGAAGCCCAGCAAAAATTTACTCAACAAATGGGTCAACAGTAACTTTGAAGGGTGGTTGCTAAATGCCTCAATTAGAACAAGTTACTACAAGAATGGAACATCTAGCTGAAAAAGATAGAGTACCTTCTAATGTTACTGAACTTTTGAACGAAGCTAGAGATATTTTGGAAGATGAAGACAGAGACATGTCAGTAAGAGTTAACTCTGCTTCCTCTATTCTAGACCGGGTTAGTAACGATCCTAATATAAGACAACACACACGTACAGAAATTTGGAACCTAGCATCTCAAGTTGAAAGCCTAAATGATTAGGAAAAAACCGTTGTAAAACATTCTTCAATAAATATAAAAAGCTAAATTGAGTGTTATTAACTAAGAGGTAATCAAAAAACTATGGACCTAGGCTTTCTCAAGAATAACAAAAACAACAGTAAATCAAACTCAGACTTAGTAGAAGAAGATTTTGTTGAACTAGACGCGAAAATGTCCGAACAATCAAAAGAAGTAGTAATAAGAGCAGAAACACTAAAAGAGTTTGAAGACGTAGACAACGTACAACAACACTTGAGAGATAACCATATTGTATGGGTAAACATCAAACCGCTGAAAGACAGAGACATGACCAAGCTAAAGAGAGCTGTAAACAGATTAAAGAAAACAGTCAAAGCTGTTAACGGTGACATGGCAGGAGTAGATGAAAACTGGATTGTTGTCTGTCCAGAATTCGCAACAATTGAAAGAAGTGACGAAGTTAAAGAAGGAAGCAAATAAATAAAATACTAAAACCTTTTCTTCTCTATATATCCTAGTTTTTCTCTAAGAATTCAGGTTTTTCTCAAGCCCAAGAGTGTCAGCCACTTCCTCCATCTGTTCTTCTAAAAACTCAATACGCGATTGTAAATCGCCTGTACCAAATTGAACAAAGTTCTTAACACACTCTTTGCAATAAAGTTCACCATCAAAGCGCATTGCATTCTCAGGCAAACCTTCAGGACTTAAATCAGATTCTTCAGGATCTCTGCTCCCAAAATCTATTAGCTTATTACAATTTGTACATTTTTTGGAATAAACCATAATAACATGAAATAAAGGGTTTTCTTTGATTTAATAAATTATCAAAGAAACCTCGTTTTCTTAGTTCAGCCGGTTAACTTCTAAATTCTGAGGTGCTGAGGTATCGATATGTAGCACTTTGTGAAGTGTTGATGCTAATGAGAAGCATTTACTTTCTTCTCCGTGATTTGTGAACACTGTTCGGGGTTTAGAACGTAAATCTTTACAGAAATCAATTATCTGCTCTCGATCACTGTGTGCTGAAAATCCTGAGACCGTTGTTGTATCCAGATTCACTTCTACTTCTTCACCATCAATATTAATTGGTGAATTACCTTCCTGAATCTTTCTACCCAGTGTTCCTTCTGCTTGATACCCTACAAATATTAGCGCATTTTTAGGATCATCTGCAAAATCTTTAAGATAGGAAAGAACTGGTCCTCCAGTAAGCATACCAGAAGTTGTTAATATTACACATGCATCATCTTCTTTAACTTGTTTTCTTTCACGATGGCTTCCAATTACCTCAATATTTTCTTTCAAGAAAGGTGAGTCTTCTTCATTGAATACTTTGTTCTGTACTTTCTTGGATAAAAATTCAGGATATGCTGTGTGAAGAGCGTTAGCATCATTAATCATACCATCAATGTAAACAGTATAATCAAAGTATGATCTATCCATCTCATCTGCCATTAATCCTAATACTTCTTGACTTCTACCTACAGCGAAAGCCGGTACTATTACTTTACCTCCCTTGCTTAGCGTTTGTTTCATTTTAGAGAGGAATTTCTTATTTGACTCTTCTCTTGGTGTTTGTTCATCATCTCTACCACCATACGTAGCTTCAGTTATAAGCGTTTCTACTCTTTGAAAGTCGGTACTCGCTTTTCTAAGCATTTCCGTGTTATCATAGTTGTAGTCTCCAGTATATAGTATGTTGTGTAATCCCTCACCTATGTGTAGATGTGTTAATGCGCTTCCAATTATATGTCCTGAGTTTTGTAGTGTTAACCTCATATCTGGAGTTATATCAGTTACTTCTCCATAGTCCGGAGTAATTGTTCTTTTTACTGCTTTTTTAATAGCCGAAGAATCATAAGGTGCTTTGTTATTTTCGTTGTGAGCTAGACCTATGTAATCAAGTGTCAACATTATCATTAGATCTCTTGTAGGTTCTGTGCAGTAAAGTGGCCCGTCATAACCCATTTTATATAGGTATGGAACCATTCCAACGTGATCCATGTGTGCGTGACTTAATACTACTGCATCTAGGTCTCTTAAGTCCAATTCAGGAGCATTTAAATAAGGGTAATTTTCTGTACTACCTGGTTCAGCTGCAGGATTTATTCCTGCATCCATTAATACGTTTGATTCTTCCGTTTGTACTAGTACGCATGATCTTCCTACTTGTCTGAATCCTCCTAAGGATGATATTCTTATCCATTCGTCTCCTACTGTTTTGTCTAATCTTATTTTTTCTCCTACATCATGTAAGAATTTTTTACGGAATTTTGGATCTTCTACCGTTAATTCTCTTGCTTTATCTACAATTTTGCTTTTGATTGCTGGTACTCTTTCTATCTGTGGACTCCAGTATGTTTTTTCTTTTATTTTTTGTAATCCTGAGCCTCTTTTTCCTATTATTTTCCCTGGTTTTTCTGCCCGGATTATCATTTTTCCTAGGCTTGGTTGGAATATTACTTCTTCTAGTCCTGCTTCTTTAGGTATTGCTTTTTTAACTTGTTTTTTGGCGTTTTCTGGTTCTTTGAATAGTTTTGCAGAGGGTCTTACTTCTACTCTTTTCTTTATTTTTGATACTATTTTTTTGATTGTGTCTGAGTTGTCTAAGAAGAAGTCTTTACTGTCTGTGTATATTACTATGTCTGATCCTTCGTATTTTAGTTCTGATACTTGTACTTTATTTGGTAATTCTTTTTTTACGTCTTTTAAATCTTCCATAAATGTTTTTACCTCTCTTTGTAGATATTTTTGAGAATTATAAAATATTTAATTAGCTTAGAGGGAGTTAAATTAGTTCTAACTTCGAAATTCCCTCTTACTAATTTCAATTTAGATAGTTACTTTAATAAGCACTTATCGTTATTTGATCTTACTTTCAATTTCTTTGTCGTCTACTACTTTGTAACCATCTTCTGTAATCTCAACTAACATGATTCCGTTTCCAGAAGCTGTGTCTCTTTCGATTGCTGAGGTTACGGCATCTATTGCTAGTTCTTTGCCATCTTCATGAGACATTCCTTCTTCATATCTGTTCTCTAGTACACCGTAGGCCATTTGACTTCCTGATCCTGTTGCTGTGAATCTTTCATGTTTCATTAGTCCTCCAGCAGGATCTAGGTCGTATAGTGCGCCTCCTTCTTCATCGATTCCTCCTAGTACAAATTGATTGAAGAACGGCATCATTTTGTGGTTATGTAGTATGTTGGATAATAGTGTTCCTGCACCTTTAAGACTTAGTTCTTTGGTTTCTAGTTGGTGTAGGTTTAATTGTGCTCTCATTATTCGAACAATTTTTTGCGCATCCCCTACGCTTCCTGCGATAGTGAGTCCGATGTTATCGCTTAATTTGTATATTTTTTTAGCGTATTTTGATGCTGTTAAGCGACCCATTGACGCTCTTTTATCTGCTGCTAATATAACTCCATCTTCTGTTGTTAATCCTACTGTTGTTGTTCCTGTTTTAAGTTCTTCCATGTCCTCTTTGCCTTGTAATTGTTTATTCATTGTTTGTTTTTTACACCTTTGAGGCTTGTTAGAAATGTAAAGATAATACCTTTACTTTACAAGATAATATCACTATCTTCACATTTAAATATATGATCCGAACCCTTTCTGAAAACCGTAAACACCTAGCTCTAACCGCTTCTTAACTCTATTACATTTAAAAGATTTCTCTACTCTAATCTGTGGTATGGCCCTCATGAAACGAATAACTAACTCAATCAAGGGTGGACGTGTTCTACAAACACGCCAACAACACTACTAAACTTTGTCAAATTAATTCTAGAAAACCATATTTCTCACGAAAAACTGTTCTGAATGAGGTGAATCCATTATGTCAGTGAATGAGAGGAGATTCACTACTAATTGGGAAGACGTAAACAAAGAACTTTCCAACGAAGTAAGAGAAAAAGTTCCTTCAAAAGATAAACAAGCTGAAGAGAATGAACAAGCATACAACCAAGTAGGAGCAGAAGAAGAACATATAGTTGAAAGACTAGAACCAAACGGAGAAACAAGCGCTGTAAAAAGAGAATTCACAGACCAACACCTCAAAACCATAGCCCAACACGAACAAGCGACTAATACAGAAACAATCTCTACCAAAAACGATAACTCTGTCGCATTAGTCGAAATTGAAACAGATGATTACAAAGGTTCAAGCGAATATGACGTGGGCCCAGAAAAAGAGGACGTAACCGGCGTAGTATCAAACATCGGCGAAATATTAGAAAACCTAGATCAAGTCGAAAAGATAACAGAGGAAACTTCTCCAAAAAACAATGTAGCGTTCAAAAGACAAGGAACACTCACAGAAATGATGCTGAGAGGTTCCAACGGAGAATTTGACTGGGCAAACGCTGAAAATGGGATATTTCCTGGGCCGGAATTCCTTACAGGTAAACCAAGATACTTTGCATTTGACGATACTTACACGGGAGTAATGCAAGTTGCTGGAACAGGATCAATTCAGACAACGATGAGACCTAAAATTTATGATGAAAAACATGAAGAACAAACAGATCCAGATAAATGGGTTGTAGACTTCTCAGGTGGCGGAGAACGAGTAGGAATGCACGCTTTGAGCCCTCTAATTTACGGCCCTTTCATGTCCTCGCCAGTAATTAATCAAGAGAAAAAAATAATTGAAACATTAAACGGTCGTGATAAAGCATACGGCCAAGGATTTCAGACAGAATGGGATTCGAAAGGACTTGGAAAAACCGAAGAAGAGTATGTAACGGAAAATAGTAAAGCAGGATATTCACCTATCCTTTCAGAAATTGAAAGCATACAAGATCTACAAGACTTTAAAGCAGAATCAGAATGGACTTTCTCTAAACCTGTTGAAGCAGGAAAAATGAAAGTAGTGGAAGAAGGTGAATCGTATGACCCAGAAAAAGAATACGAAACACTGGTAGAGAATGTAGAAGGTACATCATATGAGTTTGTTGAGAAAGATGATGCTGGAATCATCCGAGTCGGACATGAGGACTGGGATTTAAACGGCGGAAGAAGTACAATAAAGCTTTCAGAGTTTCCAGATTATGAGCATTTTGAAGGGAAAATTTATCTTGTGGATGAAGATGGGAACAAGAAAAGCAAAAGAGTTGTTGTTGATTATCAAGACGAAGAAATATTTCCTGAGATGAGTGACGAAGAATTCCTTAATGAGTATCGTGGTCACTTTGAGGCAGACGCTACCGCTGTATGGGAACCTTTCAGGATGAGACCTTCAGAACCTGCTTTTGAGTATCGTGATATATGTAATAATCCGTTTAGAGATGCTGCAATAGCCACACAGATAGGTGTTTTCAGGAAGTGGAGAGAGATACAGGAGTTTGCAGAAGAACAGTTAGGACTTTATGAAGACTCTGCGCAGGAATTACGTCTAGGAGTGAACCAAGAAGGTCTTAGTTATGAAATAGATCAAGAAAGAGGCATAACATTGCAAGACGCGTGGATAGGAAGTGAAAAGCTTGAAACAAGTCTTTACAATATTATAGCCGAAGGTGTAGATGAAATGTCTGGAGATAAATACTCCGTTGAGGAGTATCAGCAGACAATGATAGGTTCAGAAAATAAAGTTGGGTTGTTACCTAATGGTTTAACACCTGGAGAGATGATAGCCTCCGAATATGGTGTTGAAGTTGAAGGTGATGTTTTATACAGTCCTGAAGACCTATTTGTCGGCGAGCAACCTTATCCAGAACCATTAGTAGAGACAGTTAAAACTGTAGATTGATCAATTAGAAAATATTTTGGATTATTCTTTATTTCTTCTATTATTATAGAAGATTATGGACACAGTAAGTAAGTATTTAAAATATTGTATACATTGTGGTAATACAGTATGTCTTTGACTAACCTAGAGCAACTTAGCACAATTGAGAGCACAGGAATTACAGCGGTTAGTCTAATTATTATTTCAATTATTATTGGATAAAAATAGGCTCCTTAACACAAAAAATCTTGCCCCCACAACATGTAGGGAGGTGAGGTAAGAGGAGGAGCCTGAAATAAGATTTAAATAAAAACAGTCCTTCTTACCTGATCTTTCTGCACTGAACGAAACAGAATTGCTAAAACTAAGGTCGAAAAAAACTATGCCGGAAACACAACAACAATCAAAAGCAGTAGAAGAATTGCTAAACCGAAAAGAAAAAGAATGGAAAACGAACTATATTGAGAACGAAGCAAATAATCAAGGAGGAGAAGTAGAAGACTTAACCTTCGTAGAAGATACTTTAGAACCTGCTTCTAACGAACAAGCAGAGGAAAAAATTGAAAACATCTCTCAAAGTAGAGAAATAGAAATAGAGAAATCGGAAGAAGGCGCAAACCTTGGAGCAACAATTAAAGATTCCGAGCTAAATCAATCCGGAAATAATTTTCCGCCTGCAATAGATACTGACTTCAGCCCACATCAAAGTGAGGTTGCTACAGAAGTTGTATCAAATCCGGTAGATCTGGTTTATCGAACAGAAAAATGGAGAACAGTAAGAGACGCCAACCTACCAGAGAATTTAATGGCAGTCGAAATAGGAAATTCTCCAGGAATGGTAGATTTTGACTATAATGGAGCCTTTAACGTAGAAGACTTCCTGAGAGAAGATTTAGACTTTGGAAAAGAAGACCGGAGACCAAAACCAAGATACCTTGGATTTGTTGATGCAGACGGTCAGTTTTTCTTCGCGATGGGTTCTCCTGGGTCAACACAGTTAAACTCAGGTACTCCCGTAGAAAACAGTGAAGAAGTCGACAATTACTTCAAGGATCTTTTCAGCAGTCAGGATTCATTAAGTATATTAGACATAACTCAGGGTGTAAGCACATTATTTGATGCAGACCCTGTGATTAAAGATGGAGAAAAAGTCGTAGAAGGGGGGAGAGACTTCATATACGATATTTTTGTATCTGGTTCAGATGCTGTTAAAAGAAACAATCAAGAAACTAGATGGTCGGAAGAACTAGGCTATGAAATACCTACTAATGAAAATTACGGGCGTATAAAAGAAGTAGTAGATAAGGTTGAATCAGTAAGAGATTATCAAGAACTAGTCTTAGATACTCCTGCTAAATTAGGGCCAGCAACAAATCCTGAATACTTTGAAGCTGATTTTGAAGTAAGTGAGGAAAAATGGTTTGTAGTTGATCATGGAAAAGAAGAAGGAAAGACATTAGAAGAAATAATAGAGTATCAGGATCCGTTAAATGTCAAGATTCTTGAAGATGGCGAGATGAAAGATGCTCAACTTAATTATGAGCAGATGAGTGAAGAAGATAAGAAGAATCATTTTGATTTGTTTTTCACATATCAAAACTCAATGTTCCGTCCTGATGTAGCTCCGAAAGAAAATGGTGTAGTTGAGGTAAGAAACTTTAGCAATAGTGAAAGAGCGCCTTTAGCTCTAGTAACTCAAAAAGCCATGCTAGCAAATTTTGACGGTGTTAGAAACGCTTTTGAAAGATATAAATTAAGTAGTGAAAACGCAGAAGAACAAAGACACAACTGGATTGTTAACGGTTTACACACAGAACTGCCTGATGGAACATCGACAAAGAAATTTTATGAAGAAGAATTAGTTCCGGAACTATCTGAAGGTGTTAGAAATAGCTTTGATAATGAACTACCATATTCTTTGGAAAAAACCTTACAATACGAAAATATAACAGACGTAAGGGATTTAGAGGAACATCTTGATGGCTTTAGTAACATTGATGAATTCGTGCAATACCAGCTAGAACTTGATGAGCAAACACAATTTAGTCCAAACACGCTTAATTCCGAAGAATATTCAGAAGAATATCAAGTTTTCCAAGACTGGTTTATTGAACAGTATGAAAACCAGATGACAGAATACTTAGACGAACCCACCGTAAACAAACAGATACACGAAACAATCCTTGAAGAAGGAGTTGAAAGCGCTTATCAAAAGTTTGCAAGAGGTAAATAAAACAGAATTAAAATAAATACAGACAGAACAAGTGTTGTAATATGAAAGTCGAAGAACTAGCAAAAGAACTAATGAAATTTGAAACTGTTTCACCAATTGAGGACAAAAAAATATTCGAATTTCTTAAAGGCTACCTGGAACAAGAAGGAATTACTCCAGAGATAGTAACTCATGGAGATGTTAAAAACTTAGTTGCTGAAACAGGAAATCCCGAAGGTAAAAGAATTTGTTTGAATGGGCATCTAGATGTTGTGGCTGCTGAAGGAGAATGGGAAATAACAAACCCATTTGAACCGATAATAAAAGACAACAAACTTTATGGCAGAGGTGCAGCAGATATGAAAGCAGCTCTTGCAGCACAAATTAAGGCATTTATAGATCTCCACAATGATGAGGAGTTTGACGGGCACGCAACACTGATGTGTGTTGGAGATGAAGAAATAGGTGGTTTCAATGGTTCTAAAGCAATAGTTAGCGAATATTATAACCGTGATAACGGTTTTGACTACGCAATTGTAGGTGAGGCAACAGACCTTAATATACAAGTAGGCACTAGGGGCGTTTTATGGCTGGATATTTACCTAAAAGGAGATAATATACATGCTACTAGGACCCATCTAGCAGACAAAAATACGATTAAAGAATTACCTAAAGCTTTAGAGAATCTTCAAAATCTAGAGATGACTTTTGAAAACAATGGTTCGCTTCCCAATCCGACAGCAGAAGTTACAAACGTAGATACAGGAGATACTTACAATAGTTTACCAGGAACAATCAAAATAGGGATGGATATACGTTATTTACCATCTCAAAGCATAAAAAATATTAAAAGAGATATTTTAAACGCCTTAAATGACTTAGATGTTGATATAGAGATTCAAGTAAACACCGATCATGGTGGCGCTTTTGAACTAAAGGATAAAAAATTTCGGCAAGTCAGTAAAGAAGTATTAGATGAAATTAGAGGTAAAACTCCGGAAGAAATTACAGAAGGCGGTGCCTCAGATGGTAGATTCTTTTCAGAACAGAACACTCCATTTATTGAGTTAGGTGTAAATCAAGAGAAGGTTCATGGAAAGGATGAATTCTGTAAAATCGCTAATCTCGAAAAGTTGAGACAAGCCTACTACGAAATTTCAAAGCAGCTGGCAGAAGAAGAGAAGAAAAAGCAATTAGAAAGTCAGAAAACAGTAGAGTAATAATTCGTGATGATGCGAAAGCAGAAAGTATTTTTTACCGTTTGCTCTACCTTAAGTATTTAAAATATTCTTCATTATTTTTTGTTTAGCAAATGAACTCTAGACCAGTACAATCGAACTATATTAGTGACAGTTTTATCCGCTGGTTTTTCTTTAACAGCTTTAATTTTATGTTTTAAAACATTAAAGCCTGTTAAACGGTTTCTAAATGTTTTAACTTATTATTAAACTTTAACCAGGCAAACAGGCGTCGTTAAAAAATTAATAGGTGAAGAACAAAATTATATGACACAAAACAAACCCAACGTACCGCAAACACTCCAAGACACAAATCCTGAAATCACAGTCTCGTCCGACTATCAGCAGATAGATAACCCTCATTCAGTAATAACCAGCGCAGACACGAAATTAGCATACAACAAGGACAAAGACCGTTTTGAAACAGTTTTAATCGGCGACATAAATGCTTTTCCAGAAGGTTTAACTGTTGTGGACAACTGGACAGAGCAAGATATTTTAGGAAACACTGCGGACGCATTAGAAAGTCAAGTACCTAATAACAGCTCCAAAATAGCTTTAAATCTTCCTAAATACGCATACGATAACCAAAATGGTTGGTTAACCTCAGAAAAAGACAGCTTAAAAGATGAAATAAACCAAAGGCTTGATACAGTTGTTATAAAGTCTGGAGAAGGATTGGATACTAGGAATGGAACAATAGAGGTTTTCGATTATCCTGTAGACGGATACATAAATATAAGTGATAGATCAACAGGTTTAGAAGAGTTGCGACCCGAACATGATGGTGCAAACAGTCCCTATGCTGTTTGGAATCCTGAAATTCAGGAAACCAGTAAACTAGGATTACTTGAAACTGCAAACCAGATAACAGAAGAGTTAGATTATGTTTCTAGCGTAGATTATAATGTGGTAAATTCAGTAGACGAAGTTTTAGATTATTTTCCTGAAGAAGGATCGAAGATATTGAAATGTGATTTATACGGAACTCATGGTGATCAAGTTATTGCTTTTGACACTGACGACTTAGAAGAGCAAATATTAGATCACGAAGTTAATCAGGACATGGAATACATTATGAATAAGATAGGGATTGAAGAGGATAGGGTAGCTAGCAAACACAACAGGAGCGATACATACTCAATGATAGATGAAGATGGCTTTTTCACAGAAGGTTTAACGGATAAAGCCCTATTAGAAGATGCGGTTGCAGATACCTATGTTAATGATGCTGGAGACGAACTAGATATCCTTCAAATTGACGGTAACCCTGTAGACATAGTACCTCTAGTAATTTACAATCCTGAAATAGAAACTCCCGAACTACAAGTAACTACCGTTCGAACATCATTAGACGATGATTTAAACGCCAACAGGGGAAGCAGTAATTTTGAACCGCAATCACTACATGATACTTGGTATAACGGCTTCAACGAAAATGTTAATTACGACGGAACACTAGAAGACCTAATGAGCGATATGGCAGACAGAGCTGTAGATTTCGAATATGAGATACTACCTGCTGTAGAGGCTGTAGGACTTACAGCATATACTATTAGAAATCAAACTGCTGAAAAAGCAGCACAAAATTACTTAGAGGAGTAGGAGAAATTACAATGATGTAGCATGAAAGTGGAAAAATTAGGTAATGGTGAACCAGAACACGCAATTCTTTATTGTGTTCATGGAAGCGAGCCTTGCGGCTATTATGCAGTTGAAAAATTGAAGAATCAAGATTTAGATTTTGAAAAGCCTATTAAACTGGTATTAGCTAACGAAAAGGCTTTTGACCAAGGTGAACGGTTTGTAGAAAAAGATCTTAACAGATGTTTTCCAGGAGATAAAAAAAGTGAAGTTTATGAAGAAAATCTGGCCTATCGGATAACTGAAGAGCTTGACGGTTTGAAAGTACTGGATCTACATTCTACATATTCTCATAGCGAACCATTTGCAATAACTCCTGTGCTTAATAATCGGAGGAAAGAAGTAGCTATTAGTTCAGGAGTGAATAATGTTGTAGCGATTGGAGAGATTGTAGACCACTACATGGAATACGTTGATCGTACTGCAGTAGAATGTGGACATACAGGTACAGACCAGGCTATAANAAATGCCTTCAAAATATTAAAAAACTTTTTAACCAGCGAAGGAGTAGTAAAAGAGGGATTTAAGACTGAAAACAATAATACAGATTTTTATGAGATTTATGAGCGAGTAGAAGGGACAGGATATATCTTCTTGAAGGAAAATTTTGAAGAAGTTAAGAAAAACGAAAAATTTGCTGAGAAAATTAATGGAGAAGCAAAAACTGCAGAAAA
>SL_4KL_010_BRINEDRAFT_10000510_pt1 | contig 19938 bp, 26 predicted proteins | sample SodLak_010_BRINE_2_FD_10664 | JGI IMG/M metagenome (IMG submission 10664)
GCAGAAGAAGACTTGGAAACGACGATTCATCGGATTCCGACGATGCCGGGTGTCGAAGACCGAGAACGTGTCCAGCGTATCTCTGAAACGATTCCGACGCCTGAGTAAGTTTAACACTTTACTTTGTATATTGAAAATAAATATATCTTAGCAGTTACGACAATAAGGTAATGGATACGCTCTCAGAGGCTATCAAACATCATTTTGGCGATTATGTAGAGTATGAAGACGAAATTAAAATTTTATTAGATAATGATGGTAACGGAACTCTAATATCGAGTTGTGTTTTTATTACAGCAATATTCGCTAGTTCATATGTTTATTCAATTTATATAGAAAGTAGTGGATTTATTATGTCAGGGGTTCTTATTAGTATTTTATTTTTAAGTATGCGAAAAAATTTCACTCAGTACATTCAATCAGTGAAATATGAGGAACAAGGAACACTACGCCAGTGGCTATACAAATACTACCATTTTATGATATATTTCACTCCAACAAATAAGACACCATATATACCAGATCAAGAAATAATCAGATTTTGGTTGTACAAATTATGGATGACAGATGATGAAGATGAGTTAGAAAATAATATAGAAAACTTTTTGAGATTTGTTCAAGGAGATTGCAACAGACAACCACTTCAAATACAAAACCACGAAGTAGAGGCATTCGTAAAGCAGTTAGAAAATAATCCACATCCTGAATATAGAAAACAGACTGTTTCAGAAAATCTGGAGACAATCCTTCGTCACATTATTGAGTTCGAAACAGAATCTCATGTCTTTCGAGACCGTGAAAGGTTTGTCGACTTTGAATCAGATGATCGACATCTGAATAATTTAGTTGAAGAGTTAAACAAGTCGTATCAGTATAAACTTGATAGCACAGTATTTATTCTGTCTAGAAAATTCACAGAGAACTTGATTATTAAATTTTATATCAAACACTTCCCAGAGAGAAAGGCACATTATAGTGATGAAGATAATAGAACCAAAAATTTAAATCAACTGAAAAATCAAATTTCCGGTGATTTGGAGGAATTAAGTCAATACACCCCGATGGCGAATCAAAAACTTATCAAAATTATTGATAAAATCAAAGATGATGGAAATACTCATACCCACAATGCAGATGTTCTTCAAAGAGAAAATGAATTGGTTGAACTAAAAGAGAATATTGGGCTGGTTATCGAGGCGTTTGATACACTAGATGAACAATTGTCTAATGATCAATAACTAAAATCACACGTCGTTCACTCAGCTTTGAGATCGCGGCGAGCGAGTTCCCCGGCGATGAAGTCGTTTTCAACCTTCCAGCCAACGCGTGCGATACGGTATGAGACGTATGCGGCGGCGATGACGGCAAGGCCGAGAGCAATCGAGTGTTCGACAGCCGTGATGTATGCCTGTACGGCGAACACAGCGAGGATGAGAGTCGCCGCTGCGGTTGCAAGTGGGTTTGCCGTTGGGTTTCGAAAGATACCGCTGAGGGTGTTGACGTCTGGCTTGTACTGTTCTTTCTGGTCTTCGAACGAGTCGGCGGCTTTAGTGGTGGTGTCCGTCATAATGCGTATTATCTGATGATATACTATTTTAAAAACGTTTGTGTTAATTTGACAGTGATATTGACATTACGGGGGTGTATTGGGGGAAGAGCAGCAGAAATATAACCGGTTGTAGTTGTTATTGATGGTATGGTTGAGACTGAGATTGTTCCACGGAGTGTTGTTGATGAGATGGGTCGGTTTTTCAGGAAGGATGAGTTCTACAACCCGGGGTATCGTGTGGGGTTGGAAGAAGAGTTTGCGTTGGACGGGGGTGTCGTGTTAGAAGTGGAGTTTAACGAGTCATACACGCACGAGGATGTCCAATACCATCAAGTTGAGATGACGTTGTATTTTTCGTCACCGATGATGGATGGGCGGCGGGTTGAGTCACGAGGGACGGTTCCCCTACAGGATGTGAATGAATATGGTCAGAAGTTGCAGGCAGATATCGACAAGATAATCGGCTCACATTTCGACGATATAAAAGAAGGGATTGCTGGTGGTGACCTCTTTTACCGTGGTGAGTGGCGGCGGGGTTTCTGTTACAAGAAATTCTTTGACATCCCTGAAGAATCGTTGATTCCGTCAGATGCTGTGGATGTAGAAGTTGGTGTTGATATTTCCAAAGAGTTTTCGAGGAGAGTTCCACGATCAGCCGTTGAGGAAGATGATATCCTTGAATACGTTGTTAAGGAGTGGTGGTCAAATATTTCGGCGGCAGAGAAGGCACGGGCACTTGGAATGAACAATGAGACAATCATGGTTGAAGGGCCATACAAAGGGATGTTAGAAGAGGAAGGCGTTGAAATGAGCGTTGAACTGGTTGATGGTGCCTAACGTTTTGAGTGAAGATGATATAGAATAGAGTATGACTGGGAGTATTGAAATCGAAGTTGAATCAATGAGTGAGGTGATGGAGGACTTTCTTCGTGAGTTAGTTCATACAACTCGGTTAGCGAACGATGCGTATGACCAGTTTTCAACTGAGGATGCAGTTGCAGTATTGGAGTACCGTGTAACGTTGTTCGAAGAGTATGGTCTGGGTAAATTGCACCCACGCAATATTGATGAAGATACCGTTGAGTTAGAAAGTGGGATGCGAATTACTGATGATGGGGTAGAGATGACAAGTCGTGGGTCGTACAACTTCGATGTCGGATTTGTATCGGGAAGGTTCTACAGTAGAGAGATTACCGATGATGAGTTAGCAACGGTTGTCCGTGGATTTGCAGAGTACGTTGAAGAATATGGAGTAGAGAGTCTTGGCGGCGTTGAGAATCGATAGAAGACAGAAAATATGTCTGAACGTGGAGAAGTCTTTTGCGAGTTGTTGTGTTAGTGTTAGATAACTGTGGTTGACGGGGAAGACAAACAAAACAAATCCGGTAAATTCTCAAGTTCGAGCAGTAGGACATCTGCAACAGTACAGCAGGATGAGTATGGAGATCGGAGCGGTGGTGAGCAGGTAGAACTTGACGAGTTTATGGGTTCGCAGAATGACCCATCAGAACCACCTGAAGGTGGGCACGCATCTGGATGGGAAGATGCACCGGAAGACGCTGATGAGCTTTCCGAAGGATTGCAAGTAGAGGTGCATAACGCCGAAACAGGTGAGTATGAGTATGGAAAAGTTGAAGATGTAGATGGAGACTCAGCGGTTGTCAGTATTGATGGTGAGTCGAAACAAGTTGATATTGATGCAGTGACAGCTCAAGAGCGTGGAACTGGTGTGGAGTGGAGTGAGGCCTCCCCGGAAGATTATGCTGAAAACGTGTCTGAATTTATTGAAGATAACCCGGAGATGGGTGCATTCTTGACCGAACATCCACCCGGTGAGTTAGAAGATCACACGTTGATCACGTCTGATGATGGCAGCGTTGGTGTGGCGGTGAGTCCTGATGGAGATATCCAAAATTTGTATAATAATGATGGGCCACCCGGTGCAGGTAGAGAAGCAATTGAAGAAGCGATTGAAGCAGGTGGGCGGACGTTGGATTGTTACGACGGTTATCTTCCAGACTTGTACGGAGAGTACGGGTTCAGAGAGACTGGGCGAATGGATTTCGAACCTGATTATGCTCCTGACGGGTGGAATTTTGACGAGTTTGGTGAACCTGACGTCGTGTTTATGGCGTACCAGCCTGAGAAGTCGTATGAAGAGACTGATGATTACTACGAACCATCTGAATGGGGTGATGCAAAAACAAAATCGTATGAATCTGTAAGCGAAGCCGAGGGAACGCCGGCAGAACGACAAAAGTTGAAACGGGAACAAGAGTAATTAACCCTAAGCATTAAGTTGGCTAAAAATAAATATTCTGTAAGACCACTATGAGCGAAAACGATACTGAGCGAACGGAAGCAGAACAGAAAGTGTTGGACAAAGTAGCCAAGCGGAAGGGCGAGGAGTATGTTGAAGAAAACGCCAAGCGAATTCTGGCACAGGCTCGACTCGTGGGAGATCTTCCACAGAAAGACGACTAACCCGCCCTTTAACCATAGGTATTAAGTGCGTATAGACGTGTTGTTGTAGTATGAGTTTGTGGACAACGGTCACCATTTCGACTAACCCGGACATTCCGTCGACTCCCGGTGAGTATGCTCGAACGTTCGCAGAGCCTTTCGACGGTGTGTACAACTACGAGTACTCCGAAGGCGACGGATGCGTTGTCATCGCTATCTACGGGACACACGATGTTGATGAGGGATTCGACGCCCTATTCTACGAGTTCGGCAACCGATATCTCTGCCCTGCCGCTATTACGGTAGAGGTAGAAGATACTGGTGACAGTCGCACGGCATACGTTGTTCGACCGCCAAAAATGGATGACGCCACCTATCCCAACGATGAGTGGGATGTCGTGGACGAACAGCACTGGATTAATCGAACCGACGAAGGCGACCCAGAAATGCTCGATGAAACTGCCCTCAGCGTGTTTGAAGAAGAGTACAGCGTACCGGTGACAACGAAGCGTGATCCACACCGGGTTACGCCTTTCATCGCGTGAAATCAGAGGTGAGAACAAATGCAAACGACACAGATGGCTGAGAAACCTGTCATCATTTCTGATGATGTCCTTGAGGAAGTCACGACTACTGAAGATATCAAGATGGCTCACCGTCGAGACTGGCGATTCATACATCCCAACCACGGGTGGATGATGAGGAAGCAAGATGCGTTGTCACACGTTGAAAACGGGAATGAAGTGTTAACTGGGCCTGATCCGCTTCCAAACGATTTGGAAGCCGTTGAGACGGAGACGTTCTATCACGTCACGCCTGAACTCAACAAAGAATCCATTCAGACAAATGGTCTTGATGTGTCCCGGGCTGATAATACGACGACAGGAAACGGTGTTTACGTCGCCCCATCACAGGTAGATGCAGAAAATTGGGCACACGTCCTCTGCGGCGAGGAGGGATGGGTCTGGTTCGACATTCTTCGTGTTGAAATTCCTAAGTGCCTCCCTGTTTTGCCTGACAAACGTATCAGAGAAGAAATTCGATGGAAGTACCCTGATGCCAACGTTGTGTCGACTGCGTACGGCATCCCGCCGAGATTTATTGAATTTGAAGTTGAGGCTTTCAAAGCTGATGTTGACCTCTCTCCGCGGGGGTGACAATCTTACTAATCCTTTTTGAAAAGGGAAACCTGCTTGAATGTGAGTAGAGTATGCTAACGTGTGATAGCACCAATTATAACCGCAGGTGTATTTCTTCTTGTGTTCATTTTATCGGTGATATTTGTCTACGAGGGAGTGCGTGAGGTACTATTAGGAAAAAGTCTCCTTCAGGGTTCAACGACACGATCAACACTACTTACGGACGGTGAGCAAGCGAAAGTCACTGGAACAGTTGAAGAACATCCTGAATTTGGGACACAACCAGCCCCGTTCACAGATGAACAATGTGTGTACGGTGAGTGGAAAGCAACACGAAGGCAGTATGGCCAATATCAAGATCATTGGAAGACTTTGAGTGATGGTGTGGTGAGTTTTCCATTCCTTGTTAATGATGGGAATAGTGTTGTTGAGATTGATCCTGACGAAGTAGATGAGTTCTTACTGTCTCAGAGCGATAATGCAGCTGTTCGTATCCCATCTGGAGATGGAGCGACTGAAAAAGCTCGAAATCAGTCTTCAGTAGAAGTTGATTGGACTGGGAGCGATGTTGAACATCGTCTTCACCAAGATCTGCTTCAACACGGTGACGATATCAAAGTTGTAGGGACAGCACACAGAACGACCGCCCGGGAATCCCCCGGTTCATTTTCTATTGGCCCGTCACCCACCGCGAAAGATGAGGGGGATTGTAGTTCTGAAACACTTCTTGTCACTGATTGGAATCCAAGGCGAATCAAAGCCCAGTTTGTCATTGGGCCGTTGAAGAGTCTTCTCGGTGTGTTAGGAATGATTGCAGTCGCTGGAATGGCTGTGAATACGTTCTATATGGATTTCTACTTCAATATATTTGCAGGACTGTCCATAGCATTGATAGCCGCAGTTCTTGTTTTCTCGTACGCTGAGAGTATCTATCTGTGGCGGACATCACAAGTCGTTGACTAACGCGAGAAACAAGTACAAACTGTCAGTACGTATGTTGAAATATGAATCCGATTGATTCTTCTTCTGTGTTAGAGTTAGAAGATGTGCTACGCGTGGTGAGGGAAACTGGAGATATCTCCTCATTCGAAGTCATCTACGCTGTGTATAGTGCTGAAGAACCATCCTTGACTGTAAGCGAGATTGCAGAGCGTATAGACGTGAGTGAACAGGAAGTCAGGTCACGGATTGAAAGTATGCGTGGAGCCGGCGTTATTGATACACGGATGGCTTGTCTGATTGGAGAAGATTGTAATGGAGAACAGTACGAAGTCACAGAGTTTGGTCGAGTACTCTTTGAAGACGGGATACAAGCCTTGTTCGATGTTGCAAATGGTACCGCAACATCGTGAAGATATCTGTCTCTAACTCAAACGAAGTTGACTTGATTTGACTTAGCCACTGAACACACATCACTAATTCAAATTTTACTCGAATAATTAGAATTAGAAGGGTAGTTCACCGTTGCAATTCAAATTTTGCCCGCTTAATTGCAATTAGCGGAGTGATTGAGCCGGTGTATGAATACCTAACCGAGAAACCGTGAATACTGGAGTATTACAAAACGATGTCTACGACGGTACCGACTGTGCTGCCGGGGTGTGTCGTGAGGGGTTGAAATCGAACTCAGGGATGACATCTCTGGCCATTCGGAGACCCATCAGCCACGATCCGAACTTGCGTTGATAGGTGGTAGAGGAGAACGGCCCGTACTTGTCCATATCTTCTTCCGTGGGGGCACGCTCCAGTTCGATGTACATATCCCGAAGAGCGAGAAGCAGTCGCTCGTGTGAGACATCACGTTCGTTTACCACGAGACCGGCAGCCTCCTTTGCGTGATTCCACTTGTCGAACCGGTCAAGGACAGTATCGATTGCGTGACTTCCGTGTTCACGGTAGTCATCCATCGAAATGTTGTCCTTGTCGAGTTCTTCTGCAACGCTCTGCAAGTCTGCGATGATCTTGGCTTTCGTAATTTTCTGGCTCATTTGTGTTCACTCGTACAAATACTATATACCTACTTAATAGTTGTGCTTTTTGCAAGTGGTTTGGTTTCCGAAGGATACTGTTTCTATACATTATAAACCACTAACCAATATACAGAATTGAACTGACTGTGAATCCTCCTGAAGACGTTCACTAAAAATCGACACGACTCACAATTAGGATTGTTCACTCTGTGAGATGTCTTCTTGGAAATGGAGTGTTGTAGGCACTGAAGGGTTTGCAATGTCTGTAACCGGTGATCCCTTCGGAATGATAACGACTAACTGGTTTTTACCAACTGTCTCAAAAGTCTCTGCGAGAGTCGCTGCCCCTGATACTCCTGAAACACTACAATCACCAATATGTTGAGCACGCCCTTCACAATACTCTCCCAACTCTGAAATTCTTCGATTACCATCTCGACCGAATCCAGCGTCAATAAACTCGTCTACAGTACCAATATCGTAGATTGATAATTCAGTCAGTTCGAATCCAACACTATCTGCTGTTTGTTGTATATCTTGAATCAGCCCTCTAACGTATGCAATCTGTTTCTCCCATGATGAATTCCCGGAAGAACCAATAAACAATTGGCGGGTGTCATCATCGAGAAACCCACTGATTGTGATCAAGTTTTTCGCTTTCGGATCAACGAAAGAGTAGTGTTTTGAATTCTCAATAATGACAGCAACTTCGGGAGGGATATCTGATTGGAAAGTCCAGTTTGGAAGTAGATGGCGGATTGCTTGTTCCAAATTATCAAGTTTGTGTCCGTCTCGGTACCGTCTGAGAGCTGTTCGTGTTTCTGCACCAGTGTCCGAACTGAGTTTCAGGTTTACGCGGTCGTCAGTCATACATATTGGTCTGTTCTCCAGTTGAATATATGTGTGGGATACATGTATCCCAATTCAGTAGCGTACATTCTGTCGTTCAAAACTCAACTGTTGAAAGAACGCATTATTATTCTTTCAAAGGCAATACGGGTTGATGACAAGTGGTAATTCAAACACTGGCGAGCCGCCAGACAGTACACAGTCGGGACAGACCAACACTGGATCCCAATCACAAGATGGTGGGCAAGAACCAGCAGAACAACCTCACCCCCAGCAGAACCAACCAGTACAATCTCCTCACCCACAGGAGCCAATGGCACAGACAGCCCAGCCTGTGACATACGGCGAATCCGTCACTGATATCTTTAGTCGCCCAGACACAAAACCAGTAATTATTCAGTCAATCGCCCTATTCGCAGCCCTTACTGGTGGAATGCTCTTATTCAGCTACTTCACAGTTAACGGAGTCGTCAATGATGGTGATGCAGTATCCGGTATTGGAGGAACAGTCGTCACATCAGTTATCGTCCTCGTGGCAGGACTTCTTGGCCAACTCCTTGCAGTTGTATCAGGACTTCGTGTGAGTGGACTTCTCACTGGAGTCAAAGATGATCTTGTCTATGCAACTGCCGCCGTTGGAACCGGGATTGGACAGATGTTTATGATGTTCTTTGTGATTTTGGCATCAACAATTCCACTCCCTCAAACGACTGACCTCGGATTTAGTAATTTCGTGAGTCTTATGTTCCTTTCCGCGATCGCAGCAGCAGTTGTCGCAAGTCTTTCCGTGTATCTTCTCAGGAAGGTTAGCGACCCAAAACAGATTGACAACTAATATTCTTCCGGTATATTGAGAACGTACGCGGTCAGAACCTTCATTCAATCTTGAAGCCAAATATCTCACAGATGCTTCGGCGGACAGTTGAGGAAGACCGGACAGAAGTGAAACAAGCAATCTGCTACGTTCTACAGAACTACCACTACGCATACGAGGCGACTATCCACCACACGCTATTCTATCTTGATTATAATGATTTAGAAGACTTTGGAGACCAAGCACTCGATGTGAATTGGGAGAAAGAACCAATCACCGCGGTCTTCTCACCAGAAGTACGGACAGCTCTTGAACAGTTAGTTGAGGATGGAGTTGAACATCAGATGGTTCCAGAAAAACCCCTTGACAAAAAGAACCGGTACTACTCACATACACTTCCTGAAAACCCGTCTACGTTTGCAACACCTCGGAGAGATGTACTGATGGATAAAACCTTAGACATACTTACAGAGGAGCTTGTTGAGTGGACAGTGAACCTTCCTGAATACCAACAAGCAACGTATGATGACGACAGTATTCTTTGATCCAGATATCAAGTCATAACGCAGGCGTCACAGTGTTCTGAAATGGCTCCTCATCGGATTTCCGGTACTGCCAGTCATCTAACTGACTTTGGAAGATGACTCCACACGGGCAAGACAGATTTTGAGGATTGTAATTGTACTGCCACCAGACACCATCTACGTCGACGGGGAGAGCGTGTTCAGCGTACCAGACAACAAGTAAGCCTTTGACAGCCACCGGGGATGCCAATTCAGGGTCTTTTTCGAACGCTTCCTGCCAGTACTCACGGCCTTTAGGGCCAAGTCCAACAGACGTGGTTTCAATAACGTCAGTGTTGTGTTCCCACGCTTCGGTTTCTGCTCGTTCCTTATCAGTGAACAGGTAATGTTCACCGTCACCGGTCGGAACTTTGAACGCTGTGATTTCACACGCGTAGTCGTGTTCGAGAGCCCAGTCACGATACTCGTCAGTAGGCATTTCACTGGGCCGGACTTCATAGAACGTCGCATCGGGATTGTTGAGTTCATACTGGTCTCCCGAAACATTTCCAGCGATCTGTTTCCAGTCTCGAGGGTGATGTGAAACACACAGTCCACGTCCTTCGTGACTGAAGTACGGTTTGTTTCGCGTCCCGTTGAGGTTGCCGACGTGGTAGATCGTAGCGTAGTTGGTGAGTTGTGGCATTGTTATATGTTTTCGTAAATGCGTTCACCGTCGTCGTACACTTCCCATACGTCAATAATTTCAACTTTGGAGTCACAGTCTTCGAAGAGGATGTCGAGAGCTTCCTTGGCTTCCTCTGAAATATTTTCGCGGTCGGCTAACTCGATGTCTTCGACGGCAACGAGGGCGACTGCTTCGTTCATTGTTCACTCGTACCGATGATGTCTACACACTTAATAACTGTGGTTAAATTGAGTTGAAATCTGGGATGTCGTTATCAAGTTCTTTGATGGCTCGTTCAACGCCGGCGACTCCTCGATCAGTAAGTTGGTACAGGTAGACACTGTCCTTGTGTCGTGTGGCTGCATCTTTGTCACGAAGTGTTTCAAGATTCGTATTAATGTTAGATCGTGGGACTTCCCACTCTGTCCCTTCAACAGCGTCTGCAATGTCTCCTGCTGAGAGTTCATCCTTGTTAGACTGGTGGATGATGATTGCAGTTTTCGTGTACTGGTACCGAGGGTCAAGTAGAATAGGATTCAACACACGACCGTTCTTACTTTCATTTGCCGTCGTTGTTGTTTTCTCATCTTCACCACTGGACTGGTATGCTTCACAAGAGGATTGGTGTCCCCACATTTGAGGTTGGGAACTAAACGTTTCACCACAATCACACTGGTATGGTTGCTGAGTAGTAGAGGTAGATTCTGATGCAGTAGTTGAGGGTGGTGAAGACGTAACGGTAGTTGTTGCTCCGTCAGCAGATATTTGAGATTGTGATTGTTCTGTCGGTGAGGGATTATTCTCAGTCTCTGTAGATGATGGTTGAACGTGATCAGATATCGTGGTGTTTGTCGTTGCAACAATATCGGATGGTTGGATTGTATGAGTTCCACCAACAGTTTCAACAGTAATTATTGGGGGTGTCACTGGGTTATCAGACCCTTGATTGATATCCGTGATTGTTCCGGTGAGTTCTCGTGTTTCAGGCCAGTTTGAGAAACTAACCGTATCATCAACAGTTATTCCAAGTCTGTTCAGACGGATTTTCTCGGAGTGACGGGCTTGTTTCGCTTGGTCGACGTTCAGTAATGGTTGTTCGCGGAATGAGAGGCCTTTTTCTGAATTCTTGACAAGTTGCACAACAACTCTATCACCTTGTGAATATGCAAGGGGGCCTTTCCGAAGCATCTCACTATGATGGAGTAGGCCTGTAATTTCGTTATATTTACTGTTTGGTGAGTATCCAGAACCGTTTAATGTGACGAAAGCACCGTATTCTTTTGTCCCGTTTACCCGGGCGTAATAGGAAGCATCCTGTTCGACAGCGGCTTCGTTGTTACCGGTGAAATCTTTGACTTGGTGAGGGTACGCAGCAGCAGAAATTGGAAGATCGCTCTCTGAATCAACGACACGGTTTAGTCGGGGCCATTTTCTGACAGCAACAGGTGAATCCGGTTCTGTTTTGACTGTGCTATGTTTCTGTGATTCTTCAATAGCTTTGTTTAGTGGATCCGTTTGAGGCTCTGGTGATTGGGTTGTGGTACTGTCGACCGAATACTTATGTTCACTTTCAGACGCAGGAGTTTGTGGGGTCTTATCTTGCTGGGAATCTGAACTGGATGTTTGTTCTTTGTTTTCAGGAAGTGTAACAGTAATAGGGGAATCAGAAACAACTTCAACGGATGCATGTTGAATAGTTCCTTCTGTATTCAGTGATTTGACGAATTGTAATAACTCGTCAATGGTGTCTAAATCGTCTCCTTCAAACCGCTGCGTCCATTTCATGTCCTACTATGATAAGTGGACATCCGTAAGTGTTACTTCACGCGTTCGACACGACAAAGTACAATAAGAGCAGTTCTACCGGGTGAAAACTCAGGTACCGGTTCAACTGTGATACCGGATACCGCCAGCGTTACACTCGATTTTCCATACTCGAAGGACTTCATCGTCGTCAAGGTCATCGATGGCCTGTTCACTTCCTGTGAGGGCTGTGTACCCTGCTTGAAGAACAGTTTCGTCTTTCATCGTTCCGTGCCAATCATTTCCAGCATCAACAGTAACAGACCCAACAAGGTAGGGAGCAGGGATGTCTCCTGCAGGGCAAAGACGTTGATTTGACGTTGAGTTACTCCCGGGGATTTCAACAACAAACTGTTGGATACCGCGGTCGATGAACGCTTTATTCAAATCCCAGTTATTGACAAGATGAGTGAGATCACGGTCTCTGTATGCCTTGATATCTTTTCCAGTCATCTCTGTGTGCCGGTTCCTGAGACGGTACGTAACGAGAACATCCCCATCAATACGTGACCCGCGAAGTGAGTCCGTCTCTTTAACAACGGCGTCAACAGCATCTCTGATAACTTTGTACTCGCGGCGACCGTGGGTCTCAACCTCAGTAGGGCCGATGAGAGTACCCATCCCTGTTCCAGACAGGTGTTGATATCTTGTTGGGAGCATAACCGCGTACATAGCCGTGTCTACATCTGTGAGACGGTCTGTGTTCCCTGTAGTGACTTCGAGTTCCATCGTTGTTACTGGCACTGTCTCATCAAAATATATTAATACTTGTGGTTAAATGAGTTCACAGCACATATTGTGTATACGTCTCGTACTGTTCGATAGCATCAGCAACAATATTGATACGATACAAGACACTTTCGAGCTCACTAGCAGTCTTCATCAAATCCCGCACAACTTCTGCTGTATCTGCCTCTACTGCACGCTCTCGAAGTTCAGACGGGTCTGACGTGTTGTATTCATCCTTGACCCGTTCAACACGCTCCAGTAGGTCTGCTCGGTGGTTAATCAACCCTTCTCTATCGTACTCTTCTAACAGTTGACTCCGCAATCTGAATCGGCTATACAGTGGGTTCGCCCTGTATTTTGAGTTGTCGTCTCCAACGTCAACGACAATTCGGAGTTCTTCAAGTCGTTTAAGATGACTTCGGGCAGTATTCGGTGAGACAATAGATTCCTCTGCGATCTTTGGAGCCGTCATTGGTTTATCAACAGTCATTGCAACGCTTTGAACACGGTCAAACGCTGTCGTGTTGTCAACCCACCCGTCAAGTGAATCTGGTACCTCTGGAGAACTTGAATCCATACACACATCTTACTATTCAAACGCAATAAACATTTGTTGTACGCAATAATATGCGTGATTAACTAAGGGAGTACTTTGTATAATTAAAATACTGTTATAATTGACATTCTAAATTTGAGACATCGTGAAATGAAAAACCACAAGAGAGGAAAGTGATACTGTGAATAAATTGATTAGTGAATTGGATAAATTATCAATTCCAATACCTGTTAGTCTTCCAACTATCAACCCGTGGCACACTGAGATACCAACCAACCGTATGTGAACGACACATACAACTATACAAATAAGCAACAAGACATATATGAAGTGGATTGAGGATATCTTATTTGTTACTCCAAACCCACAGAAACACCGGGCAATTCGAGATCGACTTTCGCAAAGTGGACAATATTATCGTGGTCACGAATGCTAATACAGCTGTCACCCGCCAACTCAACGAAGGAGTTGGAGATATTGCAGTCGTTGACTTAGAAAAATACGCTAACTGGGGATCAGACGAACTCGTCGCTGCACTTTTTCACGCGTCAACACCTGCTGGTGTGGTAGCGTTTACGGATCATCAAACACCCAACAGGCCAAAGAAAATCACGAAGAAGTACGCCAATACGGTGACTGGCCAAGGCACACATCTCCCAAATGCAGTTCTCAACGCTGTTGAAGCCCACGAAGATAGAGTTGCACGACAGCAACGTGCTACATTCATCCATCCTGATGGAAAGGTCAAAAAGACGTCCTACGGTGGAATCACTGTAGATAGTTCACAACGCAAAGTGACTGTTCGAAATGGAAGTGAAATTCCTGACTGGATTGGTACTAATGGGGTTGAAATTGTAGTAGCAGATCGTTCTCACAACGTAGAAATCGCGTTCACTATTGGTGAAGTTGTAGACGCTGATTGGCGGTGGCGACAGTTCTTCAAAAAGGTAATCGTCCCAAAGTAAAAGTGGGAACTACTGTTTGAGTTCTTCGAGTTCTGCGGTGGCAAATGGGACAAGCATCTCATTCGGGTGCAATCCGCCGTGCAGTCCAACGAGATCAAACTCATCGCTTTCCTCACCGTACCAGATAGCTTCAGTCTCGTGTGTGACAACAAGATCACCAACACGTCGTTTGAACTCAGGCGATTGAGTCCCCGGGCCGAACAGTTTCCGGTCAAGAACTTCACGTCGAGTAAAGACGTGAGCGCCGAACTCTTGTCGTAGCTTGTCAGCTACATCGTTTACTGTTCCATCTTGCAGGTGGAGGTGAACGTTTCGTGGACTGCCTGAAAACTTCACAGGGATATCCGTCCCAATATGTCTCCGTAACGCATTCATCACCCAATCGTAATCCTCCAAGTCATACCCTCCACTCTTGTCTACCTGACCGTGATCGGCGGTAATCGCCACCAATGTGTCCTCAGTCTCTGGAAGATTATCGATCACGTCTTGAATAACATCGAACACGTAGTACGTTGACCGCTCATATTCAAGACTCCGGTTTCCTTTATCGTGCCCAATACCGTCAAGTTGGGGGAAATAACAAAACAGGTAGGACGGATCCTCAGCCACCTCAGCAGCCTGTAGAAGTTTTTGACCGGCCTCACTTGGATTCTCTTTCGTATAACTGTGCAACGTTGCCCCATCATACGTGTAATCCATCGACACAACGTGGTGACTGTCGACGCCGGCGTCGTTTAGTTTCGGGTAAATCGAGTCACCGATGTATGCATTCTCTTGTTGTTCAGGGGTTAGCTCAGAACCTGACTTGACTTCTGGCCCGAATAATTTGAACGCTGAATCCCATTCAGGGTCGTAGACGTTCCAACCGATAGAACCGTGTTCACTCGGAAGTTTTGCCGTGTGGAACGATGTCATTGCTGCGGCAGTTTCAGACGGGTAAATAGAGGTGAGTGGGGTGACAGTTCCATTCGACTCCATTCGCTGGATGAAATCGTGGTCACCGTATTCTTTCCAATTGCTCAACCCAAAACCATCGACCAAGAAGACGATAACCCGATCCCAATCGCCTGTATCAGGGAGAACGTGTTCTGGGAGGCCTTCACTCATTCCTGTACCGAAAATCGACTGTATTGTGTGTGGGATATTGGCGAAGCAGTAATCTTCGTATGCAGGATAGAGGAGGCCGTCATCCATACAACGGTCTCGAATCCGTTGTTCAACATCCGAGTTCATACAGAAAGATTGGACGTACTACGTGTTAAACAGTTGTGTGGCCAACTACTCTGTGCTGTTGAGTGACTGGCGTTTAATTTCGTCTACTTTTTCTCGTGGAGCGTGTTGCAACACCATTTCATTTTCAGAGACGTTTGACGTGTGGATTCTGATGGTTTCACGACCCAAAAGACTGTCAAGAGTAGTATAATCAAACTGAATTGTGGCGATGTCATCGTAATCAACGTGTTGTCGGTTGTCGTAGATAATTCCACTACGTTTCTCAACTCCATCATCAGTCAAAATGACATCTGACTGATTAAATCTCGTTACAACAACAAAAACTGCTGCTACGATTGCAACAAGGGCAAACGTGCGTTTTCGAGGCATATCATTACGTTTGCCTTTCACCCGGCTAAAAGCGTCGGTTCAACCTTATTGACAGATATTTTCAGGATGGTCGCCTCATCAAAACGAGGTTGATTTACAGATTTTTTTCGACTATCCTTCACAGGCTTTGCAGTCAAGAATATCCTGTGCAAACTTCTGAGCAGCGTTCACGCTGTTCTGATAGTAGAGGCTTTTGACACCTTTCTTCCACGCTTCAATATAGAGCTGATTCATTTGCTTCACACTCACTTCACTTGGGTCAATTGAGACGTTAAGACTCTGTGACTGGTCGATGTATTTCTGGCGCTGTGCTGCTTGATTAATGACCGCCATTTGTGGGATTTCGACGAATGTTTTGAATACTTCTTTTTCTTCGTCTGTCAGGCAGTCAAGGTGTTGTACGCTCCCGTCTTTATTTGCAATACTGTCCCAAACTTCTCGCTCGTCTTTCCCTCGTTCTTTCAGGATCGCTTCAAGGAATCTGTTCTTCTGAGTGGACTTGAGTTTCGCCCCATCCCGGACAAAGTAATTTGCCTTCAGGGGTTCAATGCTGGGACTTACTTGACCGAGAATGATACTGCTTGATTTCGTGGGAGCGACCGCCATAGTCGTCGTGTTACGGCGACCGTATCCCTCAAGCATTTCTGGTTCTCCGAACTTCTCGGCAAGTTCTTCGCTCGCCTTGTAGCTTTTCTCCCTAATTGTCTGGAACACCTTACTATTCTCCTCCATTGCATCCATACTGTCGAACGGGATCATTTTACTCTGGAGATAGCTGTGCCACCCGAGGACACCGATACCGATTGCTCGGTGTCGTTTGGCAAACCGAACAGGCCGTTCCATAAATTGAATCCCATCTGCTTTCTGAATGAATTCTTCCATCACAGCATCAAGGAAGCGAGTTAGAACTTCGACTGCATCCGTGTCTTTCCATTGATCATAGTGGAGTGCATTCATACTTGAGAGACAACAGACGAAGCTTTCATCTGGGGTAGCTGGCAGGGCGATCTCACTGCACAGGTTGGATGCATTGATTTGGTAGTCTTTATCCTTGTAGACCTGTGGCTTGCCCTCATTCATATTGCCACGGAAAATAACGTAGGGGACACCGATGTTGATCCGTGTCTCAACAATCTCAGCCCACGTTTCTCTCTTTTCTTGGTCTCCGTCAATCATTTCTTGGAACCAGTCATCACCGATGATGACTCCCCAATAGATATCTTGGACTGGGTCGCCTTCTTTTTTGATGTTGAGCCATTCGTCAAGGTCATCGTGTTCAATATCAATGTACCCTGCAAACTGCCCACGGCGGGTTTCACCTTGACTCACCACGTTGATAGCTGTGTCGAATAACTTGGTGAAGCTGTAACTTCCATTACTCTTGCCGTTATTCGTGATTGGAGCTCCTCGTGGTCGTAGTTCACCGAAGTATCCGCTTGTACCTCCACCCAACTTCGTCATCTCTCCTACTTCTGCGTGTGTGTAGAGAATACTCTCCATAGTATCTTCGATATAGCTACCGAAGCAACTGATAGGGAGACCTCTGTCCAGTCCAAAGTTCGCCCATACCGGGCTTGCGAGACTGTAGAACCCCTTACTCATATAGTTGTAGAATTTGTCTGCGAATCCGTCTTCATCTAAGATTTCTTCTGCATTCTCTGCAATCTGCCGGATTCGTTCTTTCGGGGTGACTCCTTCAAGAAGATATCCTTCTCTAAGGAACTCCTTGCTATCTTCGTTTAACCAGTAGAATGGTTCTCTGTGCTGTTGTCTTACTTGTTTGAATTCTTGTTTTACCATTGTTATAATTAGAACATATCGTCTGCTGTAACGCTCTGCGTGTGTTTGTTGTATGTGGTCGACCGCTTGCTGAAGAAGTCGTTATCTTTAGTCATCATGATATCTTCGTCAAACCAACGTGTCTCGTCAAGCAACTCATCATCGGTTTCGAATACCGGGTCTACGTCGACATTCTCCAGACTCTGGTTGAATCTACCCTTGAGGAACTCATCGATGTGTGATCGTGGGAGGAACTCCAGTTCACCCTCCTCGAAAATCCAGTCAAGGATGTCCATCTCCGCCTCGTAAGCCTGCTCACAAATCTCTTGAATTTCGGCTTCAAACTCATCATTGAAGAGTTCAGGGTTCTCTTCTCTGATCGTATCGATCAGTTCAACACCGAATAGCCCGTGAATTTGTTCTTCCTTACTCGTTGCTTCGACAGCGTTAGAAATTCCCTTAAATTTCTTTTCATATTTGTCGAAACTAGTCATAATCAGGAACTGGCTGAATAGTGAGACGTGCTCAACGAACGTGCTGAACAGAAGGATACTCTTCACGTATTCCTCTTTATCGTCATGCTGTGTATCCTGTAGACATTCATCAAGATACTCAATTCTGTTTTCCATAGCTGGGACTTCTGTTACCTGTTTGAAGTCTTCTGTAATCCCCAGAACATCGAGGAGATGGCTGTACGCGTCCATGTGCCTAACTTCACTCTCAGCAAAAGTCATTCCGACACTCCCCAGTTCTGCTTTGGGCATATGTTCGTAGATATCCGACCAGAATGTCTTCACCTGCACTTCGATCTGTGCGATGGCCAACATTGTTCGTTTGATGACCGTCTTTTCAGTCACTGATGTGTTGACTTTGAAGTCTTGGACATCACCGGAGAAATTGAATTCTGTATGAACCCAATAGCTGTTCCGGATTGCGTCAGTGTACTCTAAAAAGTCACTATACTCGTACGGTTTTATCTCTGTACGTTCCGAGAAAATATTCGCATTTTCTTCGTCGTATGTTGTTTCGTTATTTGTCATTTCTTGCTCACGTCATTATTCATGTGTTTGCCGGTGATGCACCCTACTGTAATCACATTTCCGAAAGCGGTTGTGCAACGTACGCCGGCGTGTTTGTCCTTCGTTTTTCAAAGTGAATCATACCGATAACTAAGGCGAATTTGATTCACTGAAACTTGGATTGAATAGTTGGGGATTGGCTGGGATAAGCATTTGGTGAGACTGGCATTTCCGGTGATTATCACCATATTGAATCCGTTGGTTTCTGGGAGAAAACCACCCGTATTCTTAATTATTTTATCAGTCAAATATTTCGAAATATGACCTATCTCGTTCCAAAGACAAACATTCACTTTCGAAGGATATCACTACGTTTGCCTTCCCCCAAAGTGAACGCGTCGGTTCGGTCACTAATGGTCAAGGTTTCAGTGGGGAAGTTTCCTATCCCGCCTTTATCATCGTTGCTGATGCTTGAGTGTTGAATGAACTGAATCATAAGTGAAATAGTGGTTTGTAGAAATCCAAACTACGAACGACAGAACGACAGTTATCATATTTTGTATCGTAGTATAAGGTTTACATTCAACATGCGGGGTGTGAGAAGGGGGCTGCTCTACCAGAGTGGTGTGAATGCTTTTCTTATAAGCACGACAATCAATACATAGGTTACATTCATGGGTATTTACGCAGATCTACACTGCCATACAAACGCGAGTGATGGAGTAATGAGACTGGACGAAGTTCCAAAAGCGGCTCGACAGGCTGATGTCGACGTGGTCGCAGTTACAGACCACGATAGAATCCACCCCGGACTTGGAGACGTCATGCAGGAAGTCAACGGTGTCACCTTAATCCGAAGCGTGGAACTCAAAGTTGAATCTGAAGAATTAGGTGGACGCGTTGACCTCCTCGGCTATGGTGCTCGCAGAGGCGGTGGATTGGAACGGGAACTTGACCGTGTACAACAGGGACGGATTGAACGTGGTGAGACGATTATCTCGAAGGTAGAAGACCATCTTGATATTGAGATGGATTTCGACGTGACGACGAAAACAGCACGTCCACACATCGCTCGAGCGATCGCTAACCACCCGGGTACTGGGCACGGATATCAGTCAGCTTTCGATAACCTGATTGGGAATGGTTGTCCGTGCTTTGTTCCACGGTACGTTACCGACTTTGAAACCGGCAGTGAACTGTTGAAAGAGTCGTGTGGACTTGTTGCACTTGCTCACCCGTACCGGTATGCAAATACAAAGAAGGCCCTTGAACTCACAGAGAGTCTTGGAGCTGTAGAGTATCACTATGCGTATGGACATCAGACGAACGATGAACTCGTTGAAAACGCTATTGAGAAGTACGATCTCATCCCGACCGGAGGAACTGATGCGCACGGAAAGTCACTTGGAAGAGAGGGGCTATCGAAAGAAGAGTACGAAGTGTTTCTTGAGGCAGCCGATCTGAAACGTCTCGCACATCGATAACAAGCTCAGTGATTTACATTCAAGAC
>SL_4KL_010_BRINEDRAFT_10000511_pt1 | contig 19875 bp, 19 predicted proteins | sample SodLak_010_BRINE_2_FD_10664 | JGI IMG/M metagenome (IMG submission 10664)
ATGGCTAACGCTGTCCACCCTTGGCACCATGACCGATCAAGCAACACTCGGCTTTTCGGGGCTCAACGCAACGCTCATCGGCTTTTTGTTGGTTGTGTTGTTTGCTGCAGTCGGTTCCGTGAGCGACAATAAAATCACGCCGCTGTGGGCGGTTGTTCCGTTCGCACTTGCAGTAACTGTCTCGCTTGGGACCCAGGTTGGGACTCCGATCGGTGTCCCCATGGTTGCGCTTGTTGCCGTCGGCTCACTCGGCACCGTTGGCGCTGTCTTTTTATTTCGAAGCCGATCGAAACTTGGAGCAATCACACAGAACGAACAGCTTGCGCTGCTTATTGGTGGGACCGTTGCGACGTTTGGCATATTCGGTGCCCTTGTGTTGGTTGGTAATCGAACAAACGTATGGGGACATCTCGGTGGGTTTTTGTTCGGGTTTACAATGCCGTATGTCGCATTTGTCGTTGTTCCAGCCGCAACCCGCCTGTTAGTCCCAGAATGACTGCGTTCGTGCATACTGTCGCTCTTGGGCAAGAATATCCCTGTAGAAGTCCGCCTCGTTCTCTCGAAGCTTTGCGATAATTCGAGCCGCATTGTGTGGGCCGACACCCCGTCCAGCAAGCGCAATCACCGCTTTTTTGCCATGGCTTTGGACAAGGCTTGCCGATCGATACGCACGCTCGGTCTGTTTCTGTTGGTCCTTGTCTTTATCACTCGCTTTCACTGCACTCACAACTTCGTCTGCCCATGGATTCAGCGCCGCAATTCTCGTCGATTCACAGTGTGGACAGTGTGGGTGTTCCTGAACGCGCCGTACTTTGGTTCGCCGTTCATATTCGTGACAGTGCAGACAGAACAGAATGACTCGGTCGTTCTGGATTCGTTTTTTGATGGCTGCAATCACGCTTGCATCTGCATTCTCCGGCACAAGCAGCTCTTTGCCACCTGACCGCCCGTCAATGCCGATCGGCGTTTCACCACGTGCTGTTTCGATCGTTACTGTGCCTAACTGTATCTCTCTGAGGATGGTCTCGGTCCCCTCAACGTCGAGATCGCGGTGGAACGTCTCTCTCACTGCCTCGTCGTAGACGGCAGTCCCTTCAAGTGCGGCCAGTAACCGATCGCCACCGAATCGGTTCCGGCCTTGATACCGTTTTAACGAGCCAAACTTTGCTGCGACCTGCGCTAATGTGAACTTGAGCGAGTCCGATCGCTTCAGTGCGAGTTCAAGATATGTGGACAGATGGTCTGGGGCTGTTGTTTCAAGCACGTCAATGAATGCGCCCGGCCCCACCGCCGCTGGCACTTCGAAACTGATTCGGTACGGGTCAACCTCCATGCCGACGGATGATCCTGTCTGTTGGCCGATTAGTGCAGAACAGAGCCGGCCAAGTGTCTCATTAATTTCGTGGCCGAATGCGGCGTTGAGACGGACGGTTCGGCCATAGCTTTCGACAACAATTCGATCGTTTGTTGGAACTGGATAGCCTTCTGCGACATGTCGTTCCATCGGCTCAAGCGCTCGTTCAATAGTATATGTATCGGTCGGATAGCGCTGTCGTAGCTCACGTCCAACGGCTGATCGAGATGCGCCATCGTGCAGCTGTGGCTCAACAGCAGCGCGGATTTCACCGACCTCGCTTGCAACCGCTTTCGGGACTGGAATCTCCTGTCCGACCCATGATGGTACCTCCCCACCGGGATCTTCGATCGGCGCGACGTTCACCCTGGCTTCGTCATCGTCGATATCGTTAATCCGCCACATCTCCCCGCGTTGAATAAATACCTCTCCTGGCGATGCGAAATTCACAACGAAGCGCTCATCCAGCGTTCCAATCTGCGTCCTTGAGGACATATCATGGACCTCATAGCTCTCTTCGTCGGGGATCATCGAGAGGTTTGCATAAAAATACTGCCACGTGCCGCCTGATTTTTCCAGTCGGTCGTTCTCTTCATCCTCCCAAATGAGTCGATTCCCACGCAGTTCTTTGATGACCGATCGGAACTGTGATTCGGTCAGGTCTCGGAACGGGTACGCGTTTGTAACCAGTCGGAATGCATCGTCGATACGAACCTCGCCAACATCCATAAGGAGACCAACGATCTGATTGGCCACAACGTCCAAGCTCCCATGGTGAATTCCGGCTGGCTCAACCAACCCGGAGACTGCTCGCCGGGCAATTGCGATCGACTCGAATGTATCATCTGCGGAGCTTGTGATAATCGTGCCATCCGATACTTTGTCGTATCTGTGCCCAGCTCTGCCAACGCGTTGTAAGAGCCGCGCAACCTCTCTCGGGCTACCGTACTGTACGACGTGATCAACACGACCGACATCAATACCAAGCTCCATCGAGGAGGTACAGACCAATGCGTCAATCTCGCCAGTTTTGAATCGGTCTTCGACGTCAATTCGTGCTTCTTTTGCGAGACTTCCGTGGTGAACATCGATCGGGAGCCCGAGTTTCTTGAATCGTGAGCCAAGCGCTTCCGCTGTCTGTCGAGTATTCACAAAAATAAGCGTGGATTCGTGGGCTGTGACAATATCTCGAATTGCTCGGACATGGCTTGCCATCTCCGGTGTGGTCGCAAGTTTGCCAGCAAGCCGATCATCTCGTGGTTCAATTTCCGGCTGGGTAACGGTAAACGAAACACGACTGCCAACCGAAACCTCGACGATCGCATACCCCCGATCCGCGTCCGGGTCTGGCCGTCTCTCGCCCTGATAGCCGGTGAGAAACCGAGCAACCTCAGCAGGCGACCCAACTGTTGCAGACAGCCCAATTCGTTGAAACGAATCTGCCACAATCCGTAGTCGCTCAAGTCCGATCGTTAGCTGTGCACCTCGTTTTGAGGCTGCAAGCTCGTGGACTTCATCAATAATCACATGCGCGACATCCGAGAGTGCTGTTCTAAGTTTCTTGCCAGTCAGCATCGCTTGTAGCGTTTCAGGTGTTGTGACAAGCACATCCGGGGGGTCGTTGGCCTGTTTCTGGCGTTGATACTGTGTTGTGTCTCCGTGCCGAACGTCAATCTCAATATCAAGGTATGAACCCCACCATGCAAGTCGATCCTGCATATCTCGATTCAGTGCACGTAGGGGGGTTATGTACAGTGCTGAAATCCCGTCCCGATCGGGGGCTTCTGCGATTGCATTAAACACTGGCAGCATCGCAGTCTCGGTCTTTCCGGTCCCGGTGGGTGCAATGACAAGCGCGTTCTGTCCGGAAACAAGCGGTGGAATCGCTTGTCGCTGTGGTGCAGTCGGCGTTGAAAAACCACGCTCAGAGAGTGCCGATCGGACTGCATCACCAAAGAGCGTAAAGACGTCTGCACCAGCAGCCTCCTGCTGTCCACTCATCTATCAGTGGTACTGCTCACAGCGGATTAAGCGCACCGCTCGAAAAGAATACAACTAGCGTTTTTCAGACACTTGGTCGTGTCACCCCATCGTCAGGTGGTGTTTCTGTGGACGCTGTCGATCGTGCCTGCGATCGAAGCGCAAGGAGGCTCACACCGGTCATCAGGAGATCGACCCCAACAATAATGCCGAGCGCCCAAACCGCACTTCCCGGGAACCCCGCGAGGATAATTCCTGCAAGAAGAAGTGAGAAGACACCGTTTACCAGCATTGGTGTCCACCCGTTTTCACCTCGGAAACGGAGTGCCATGGCGATGCTAACCACTCCTTCTGCAATGAAGAATCCAGCGAGGAGGAGCGTCAAGGTTACCAAGCCAATGATCGGTTGTGTAACAAGTGCAACGCCACCGAGGACGAACACGACACCGAGGAGCATATTCCAACTCGTTGCTTTCCACCCTGGGATACGAACAGCATTAACCAGATGAACGATTCCTCCAGCAATGATCAACGCTCCAAAGAGCAGTGAAATAGAAATTCCCGTAATAAATGGGAAGATGACCGCAAACAGTCCAAAGAGGATAAACAACGCTCCTGCAATAAGCAGGACATTCCACCCCATGGTGTACGATTCGGTACTGTCGTCAGATGGAGTTACGACACTCATGACAGACAGAGATACCGTGCCTAATCGCTTAACCGTAGTTCGCGAATAGCGACACATACTGGCACATAGAGCACCACATTTGTTTTTTAAGGGGATACAATGGATGTTTATGTGTTTTCCCTACTCAGATGTCGACATTTCATACCTGTTGATATGCACCTAATCGTGTCCCGTCGAGCAGGTATGCGTGACCTTCAGACAACGCATCAGGGAGAAATGGAGAGAGAAACGCTTGTCCCTCGACATTGATCCATGTCCCACCTGATCGCTCATTGAACACGGGGAAGACAACAAGCTCAACAGAACCGAAGGCTGTTATGGCTTGATCAGCACCGCACGCACCCTTTGGATTGTCGAATAGTGTTGTCCGATCGAACGTCCCTCTAAGCCATACTTTTTCAACCCGTGTTCCACCAACAGTATCCTGTAGCTGAACGCTTGGATGCTCATGACCCATACAGATGATCTCTGCCTTCGACAATGATGGATCAGGCCATGTGTGACCATGCAAGACGCCTACTGAACGATCACCAACCAAGCCACCAGCACTGTCTATAATTGTCACTCCCGGACGCGAGTCATACTCCGCAACTAATCCACCATCGTGATTGCCAACTGCAAGTGTGAGGCTAACACGCTCAAGAACGGTGTCAAAAAATGTGTCCAGCTCCTCCTTTTCAGCACCAGTTGGTTCTCCGATTCGATGCCCAAGATCACCGAGCACAATGAGTCGATCTGCACCGGTCCGCTCAAGCAATGAACAGACCCGATCGAGCCGCCGATCAGCATTACTTTCCAGTTCGACACCACGTTCATACCGTAACCCAGCCTCAATTCCTGCATGATAATCTGCGATCGCAACTGCGAGTTCATCTCCACAATAAATCCGAGCAGCAGGTTCGTTTGGGATTGGTTCAACGAGTATCCGTGAGCGGCCCATCAGTGTGTCGTAGTAGATAGAGCGATATATTATATCGCTTTCAGCACGCCATCTGTTGGCTCATAGCAGCGGCCGCTCAGGAGGGCGTCGTGGATCGCTGAATCAACAGCATCCGGATCTGCGTTGTATCGATCGGTAACCGTTTCTACAACTGTCGATCGTTCTGCACCGTCACCGTTGTTCAGTTCCTGCATTACGTCGATCGCGGCATCTTCGAGGTTGACTGCGGACGGCTCTGGCTCTCCCGCTGTAGAGCTGTCCGTGTCGTCTGGCTCTGTTAGTTCTGTCTCCGGTTCTGATTCTGCTAGTTCAGGCTCCGGTTTTGGCTCTGTCTCGACCTCGGGCTGTGACGCCGTTTCCGGCTCCACAACTGATTCGGATGGTGTCTCTTCGGCCGTTGTATCAGCGTCGTTTGACGCGATATCCTCGAAATTACCTAGTTCACCTGTATTTTCTGTTTTGGCAGTTTCAGCATCATCTTCCACGACTTCATCTGCCTCTGCTGCTTCCATTGCGTCTGCGAGCTCATCCACATCAGGCACGTCGATTCCTGCTTCTCCAGGGTCATCGACCTCACCACCAGTTGAGAACTCTGTTCCGAACTCTTCTTCGACCGCCTCTCGCTCCTCTGCATCGAGTTCATACATTCCGTCGAGTTCGGCATCCACCTCGTCGTCAACAGTCTCAGTATCAGTCTCACTCTCAGTTTCAGGACTGTCTTCTGGAGAGTCCATTGAAATGTCTTCGAAGTCGCCGATCGGCTCGGCATCATCTATCGCAGTGGACTCCACCGTAGGTTCTTCTGTTATGTGTTCCTCGGTCTCAACGGGCTGTGCTTGAGTCGGTTCTGCGTCTACCTTTTTGTCTAATTCGGCCCTCGCTTCAGATTCGGATCCAGAGCGTGGCTCTGACTCGTGTGTTGATTCAGCCGAGGGTTCTTCAATTGATACAGCAGAGACTGAGTCNTCGATCGATTCGGACTGTTCGGTAACAGCCGGNTCGTCAGCCGCCTCGGCTACTGAATCGGGCTGCACTGTCGCCGCTTCGATCGTTACCGATGTTTCTGGGAGCGACCCAATTGTTGTTGNCGTCTGTTCGTCCGGGGAGACTTCAAGACTCTCAACTGCCTCACGGTTNNCTGCNACAACATTGAGCGCCTGCACTGCAAGCTGCCGCACTGCTTCGAGATACGCTTCCGTTGTCCCGTAATGGTCAATTGCACGTGGAATACCCGCTGCAAGTGATGGCGACGCGCCACCAGCGTGGAGTGCAGCGGTTAGCTCCTCACCTCGAAGGTCGGATTCGAGTGCTTGTTTAAATACGGCAATCCGGTCGAGCGTTGCACGTGCTGTCGTGACAATCGAGTGATCCCGAGTATCTGCATCGATCGTACTCAACCGTTCTGGACGAACCGACGTGTAGACGATGTCGGAGTCTTCCGGCTCAAACGTTCGTGCTTTGCCAGTCAATGCAACGAATGCAGGTGGTGTTGTGGTATCAAGGAATGTCTGTTCTTCGGGCTGGTACTGGCCAGCGTACGTGACAAACGCGCCTGTTGGATCGACAACGCGGCCACGAAGTGTGTCGTCATTGACCCGCTCAACTTCGGTCAGAACACCGGCAACGAAGAGTCGATTTACTCGAGCTCCAGTCGGTGTGACAACATAGTTTGGTGCTCGTTCTTCATCACTTTCGGAGTACGAGAGTGTCGTATGCATAAACTCCGCAGCAAACAGCCGATGCGCAACTTCACGCCGTCCTGGTGCATCGGTGGTACTCATTGCTCCACCTCCAAGAGCGCTGCAGTAGCCGCATCATGTGGTGACTCCGCAAACCGCTCAAACTCATCAGCATTAAGGTTTGCACCGTACTCGTCAACTGAAAGGTTTCCTCGGACTCTGTAGAGACGCCCTTCAAGACGTTCTGCGATCGCCGATGAGACCACTTCTTTATCCATCGCCTCACGCGCAGCATCTTTTGCATCCGAAATATCGCCACCGTACACAGTTGTCGTTAATTCTGTTCCTAAAATTGCGGTGAGTGCATCGGTCCCGTCATCAATAATTGCCTTGATCCTGAGGTCATCCTTGCCTTCAACAGCGCCATGGCTCCGACACTGCCCGTTTTGAATGACACGGCCACATTCAGGACATCGCTCAATGAGACCTGAGCCGTCACGAACTTCGAGGACAGTGCCAACAACCTCTACGTCGTACATTCCACCAGCATCAAGCGCATCTGCAATCGCCATCCGCGGAGCGTTTTCAGTGACCTGAACAGGAGTCTCCAGCGAGGTTACTGTCGAGAATTCCGAGAGGTTCACTGAGGGAACACCACGAAACTCCCGAATATAGGTGTCTTCGATACGGATACTTGCCCCAGGTTCAATCTCCGATCGTGGCTGCCAATCAGTAAATGGCAGTTTTGTTGTCTCATCTGCAAGAACGCCCGAGAGGATTTCTGTCTCTCCATCACGCCCATTGATTGTTCGTGTTTCGACCGCTAGAACACGAACCTCAACGTTCTGACCGCGATCGCCGGGCTCCAGTTCAAGCAGCGTCGCATCACCACCGACAGCATAGGGGACCGTGACAGTTTCGTCCGCAAATGCAACCGTGGTGTTCGCCCCAAGATTGAGCTCTGGGTTACCATCCCACTCTCGGATGTTCGCATTACCGATTGTAATCGAATCACCGGCCTCAAATCCGAAGTCCTGCCACGAAGTGTACGAGATCGTCCCCGTCTCATCAGCGAACGTTCCTTCGCGGATCGTGTTATCTTCACCTTGGTATCTGATCGTTCGTGTGCCGACATTGAGGACGCGAACGGTGACATTCACCGAATTGTGTTCGGTTGAGATATCACGAATCGAAACAGACTCGGGTGTCACTGACTCGGTTGTTCCGCCGCCGTGTTTCCGGCGGACACTCTGTTTTGCTTCGTCGATCGGCACGCTATACTGCAAAAGGTTTTCTAGGTCGTCTTTGACCTCCGTTTTATCAACACCGAGAGCGGAGGCAAGCTCTTCGGCATGGCTGTCGATATCCATCACTTTCGATTCGTTCGCCTTAGGTTAAAACTGTTCGCGCCCGCATCACACATTTCCAGACAGCCAGCACTACTAACTACCTGTAGACGAATCAGCGTGTATGGCAGAGCGTCTTGAATACACCACAACAATCACTGGTGAACGAACTGAGGTGCGAGTTGCTGGCGAAGGCGACATTGCAGTTGTTATCCGATCGAAAAGCGGCGAGCGAATCTATCTCCCACCAGAATGGGAGGTGGGAGAGCAGTCATCACAATCTCAAACAAGCCCGTATGACCGAAGTGAAGCGACTCCGTATGACCGTCAAACGCCGTACGATCGCCAAACGCCGTACGACCGACAGACATCATACCAAGGACAAAGTAGCGACGCAACAAGCACACGCGGCGTCATTCGGACCCGACGTGGATTCCGTATTGTTCATCCAGAGCCTGCAACTGACGTAACTGTTCTTTGTGGCGATCAGGCAGTCTCTGCAAGCTCTTCGTAGACTGCGATAATTTCGCCAGTCATCTGTTTCCACGTCCGTTCTTCGTACTGTGGTGGCTCCGTTCGAGCGAGTGCTTCTTCAATCCCCGCAACGATTGACTCAGAGTCTGGAGTTACTTCAATAAGAAGCCCATCAGGGAGCGTCTCTCTGACTCCCGATTTCGTTGCAACGACGTGTGAGCCCGCTGCCAGTGCTTCAGTGATTGTCAGCCCAAACGGCTCCGCAAGCGATGGCGAGACAAACACATCAGAGGCAGCATAGTAATCCCCCAACGTCTTACTCGGGATGTAGCCAGCAAAGATCACTTGATCCTCGATCCCGAGAATAGATGCAAACTCTTTCAACTGCTCTGTCTGGTGACCAGTACCACCAACGACCAAGGTAACATCGGAGCGTCGAAGCTTTTTCATTGCATACAACAGATGCGAAATTCCCTTCTGATCGGTGTGTCGGCCAACAAACAGTACCATTGGTCCCTCAATACCCAGCTCCGATCGGACATCTTTGCCTGATGGCTCAACTGAAGCAAACCCATTGTGTATCACCGTAGAGTCAGCATCGTAGAGCCGCTTTACGTCGTCCGCCACAAGCTGGCTGACGGAGATGAGATGATCTGCCTCTTGAGCAAGTTTGTGTTCGGTCTCGACCTCTAGCTGTGGTGGGTCGATGTTCCGATCGGAAGAAAGCGAATGAAATGAGGAAACCCAGACAGCATCCGATTCCGCGGCTGCCTGTCGCCCAGGGTTATATCCAAACCAATCGTGGGTGTGAATAATATCTGCATCTCGTGAGCGTTCAACAAACGTGTCGGTTAGCTTGTCAACTCGTCCGCGAACATCGCCATCGCCAGTCTCCACTGGCACCAACTCATCTCGTGGCTCAGCCGGCGCAAACTCTGCAGGAAAAATGAGTTCGATATCAATACCTGCATCAACGAGTTCCGAGACAAGATAGCCAACGTGTGTATCGAGTCCACCGGTGACGTTTGGTGGGATACCCCACCCAAGCATTCGGACAGAAAGTGACATACTGGTGTTTGTGTGAACAGCCTCTTAGCTTTTAGGCTCAATCGAAACGACCATGCCTGCTGCGTTCGTTCTCGCTGGCATGTATGTAGTCGTCAACGCGGCAATGAGCGTCGACGGGAAACTCTCATCACGACAACGCGAGCAGATCGCGATTAGTGGCCCGAGTGATTTCGATCGCGTCGATCGAATCCGAGCGGCTGCAGATGGTGTAATGGTTGGCGTCGGGACCGTACTTGCGGATGATCCACATCTAACGCTCGATGTTGAAGATAGACGAGTACATCGCCTCAAAAATGGCCGCTCTGGAAACCCCGCTCGTGTAGTTGCAGACTCCCGTGCTCGAACACCGCCTGACGCAAGAATACTTGATGACGAAGCAACAACGTATGTATTGGTTTCGTCGGCTGCGCCAACCGATCGACTTGAAGCGCTCGGTGATGCTGGTGCGGAGATCATTACCGCTGGCAGCGATCAGGTTGACCTCAAAACTGCATTCGATACGTTAGAAACGGAGGGTGTCAACCGGCTTATGGTCGAAGGCGGTGGCGAGTTGATCTTCTCGTTGATCGAATTAGGGGTTGTAGACGAGCTAACCGTGTATGTCGGAACAAAAATCATCGGGGGTCGAGATGCACCAACATTAGCCGACGGTGATGGCTTCGTTACTGACTTCCCTACAGTAGCTCTTGAGTCGGTCGATCGGATGGATGATGGAGTCCTTCTGAGCTATACGATGGAATAACGATGGAAGTGCGTACGTCCAACACACGCGTGGAACTATTTTATGATAGGCGTACCTATTGTTCATTATGAGCACGACAACTGCCTCGGAGCCGATCCACGTCGAGAGTGAATCCCAATTTGACGAACTGCTTGAGTCGAATGCGGTGGTTCTTGTTGATTACCACGCAGAGTGGTGCGGCCCATGTAAGATGCTTGAGCCAACGGTCAAAGACGTTGCTGCAGAGTCGGACGCTGCGGTACTCAAAGTAGATATTGATGAGCTTCGATCAATCGCAGAGAAACGAGGCATCCGTAGTGTACCAACGCTTGAGTTCTACAGCAATGGTGAACTCAAAGACACAGTCATTGGCGTGCAAGACAAAGACGACCTCCTCGATGCAATCGCCAAACTTGCTTAATCTGCGCTACTCCTGAAATGCATCTAGAACCGCCTCGTGTGCGGTTCCGTTCGTCGCAACTAACCCCGTTGAGTCATGTCGCCAGTGATTGCCGTCAAGATCAGTCACGGTCCCACCTGCTTGCCGAACAAGGTGAACACCACCAACGGTATCCCATGGATGAAGCTCAACTGTTGAGACCGCTCCCTGTAACTCTCCACTTGCAACACCAGCGAGCGTTGCGTGTGCGGAGCCTGCTCGTCTCATATCACCGAATGTGGAGATGATCGTCTCCGTTGCCGCAACAAGTTCTGTGCGGTGGATATCTGCAAGTCCAAAGATTGGCGTGAGTGTAAACGCGGCAGGATTCGACAGTGTACTTACCGTTACTGAGTCGCCCGATCGATGTGTCCACTCCGCTCCAGCGGTATATGTTTCACCAAGTGCTGGAAGTGCGGTCGTCGCGGCGATGGGCTCACCATCAACTGTTGCTGCAACTGCAACGCCCCAGACTCGGTTTCCCGCAATGTAGTTATTTGTGCCATCGATCGGATCGATAATCCATGCTGGCCCCTCAGCAGGCACGACTGACGGTGCGTTGTTCTCTTCGCCAATGATTGGCTCTTCGGGGAACGCCGCTTCCAATTGTTCAGTGAGTTCCGTCTGGACGGTCCGATCGATCTCGGTGACAGAGTCCAGAATCCCTTGCTTTGTGTCGACAGTAAGTGTCGATCGAAAGTGTTCAAGCGCGATCTCTGCACCATACTCGGCAGCGCGAGCGGTGGCCGCACGTCGATCGGAAATAGTCATATCTGTATGGTGACGGTAATACTGCAAGTGTGTTGTGCCTGCGGTGAGTTGTTATACAACCTCACCAAACACGGTAGAGTGGCCGGTCATTCGGTGGTGCATTCGAACGGTTGCATCGGCCTCCGCTTCCGAGTCCACTAGCTTCTCAAACCGACAGTGTCGACAAACCACATGATACTGCTGCTGCATGGCAACCATAAAGAGAGTGCTAGTGTGAGAAACGCATAGTTATCCATAGCCTACGGGGAGTGATCTCGTTGAACGGTGATCGATTAGTTCCAGAACTGTTCAATCCCAAATGTAAGCATATCAGGGCTCACAGGCGTGAAATCCTCGCGCTCGTGTTCAGGAAAATAACCACGGACGCTGTTCCATGACTCTCTCGCATACCGCGCATCGACAAGTACACGAATACCCTTCTCATCCTGTCCACGAATCACACGACCGATCGCTTGACGAGATTTTCGAACGGCAGGGACGGTAAGCGCGGTTTCGAATCCGTTTCCGAATCGCCGATCGTATGCGGTCATTACGGCGCGTGTTCGTGGACTTGCAGTATTAACCAGCGGAACACCACAGATGACTGCTGCATGGAGCCGATCGCCGCTGTAATCGACACCTTCGGTGAGCGTCCCACGAAGGCTTGTAACGAGAACTTTGTCTTCCCCATCAAAGAACGATGATTTAAGCGAGTTTGTCGCCCGATCGCCGCTTGATTCATCAAGAAGCACCGGTTTGTCGATCCGTTGTTCGAGAACCTCCGCAATCCACGTTGCCTCACGATAGCTTGGCATGCCAACAAGGACGTTTCCGGGCGACGCTGCAACCGCAACCACCGCATCAGCGTGGGCTTGCCGAGTTGGTGTCTTCTCTCCGGGGTCACCACGGTTTTCGTAGGTGAATTTTGGTGCATCAACAGCGAAGCTCGCCCGGTTTGACGCAGGGAATGTGAGTCCGTACGTCTTCCGCGAAACCGGCCGATCGGATCTTCTGAGGTGGTCTAATCCGGACACCTGCTCAAAGACGTCAATCGGAGCCAGAGTTGCGCTCATCAGAATACCACCACCAAACTCGGCGAGTCGATCGCCGATTGCATCACCAGGAACACAGTTGTATAACACTAGACTCGCATTGTACGCTCGTCGCCACGATGTCGCCGGTTCGGACTGTTCCCACGTTCGTGAGAGTTCGATCTCTCTGAAATAGTCGCTGTGGTCATGGAGATACCATGCGCTAAGTGTTCGTCCAACTGCAGGGATGCTTCGTTTTGTATCTTCGTCTTCAACCTCATTGAGTACCCGACCAACGAGGCTCCCGATAATCTCCGCTCGTGACCACACACCATCAGTATACCCTTGCTCGTCAGCCCAGTCGGTCAGTTCGTCTGGCTGTGGTGTTTTCGGATCACGAAGCGGAATCTCTTCATCAGGCAGGTCTTTCAGACTCGATCGCCAGTTGGGGTGTTCGCTGTCAAGATGAGCGGTGACTCGCCGGTCAAGTTCCTCACGGAGATCGTGAATAAACGATCGAAACGACTTCAACTCACGAATCGAGACATCGCTGGCTTCGATCTCTGCGCGAACTGTTTGGACATCAGTATTGAACTGTTGGCGATCGTCCGTCAACGGCTGAATGATTCGTGTCAGTTCGCTCTCTGCAGTTTGAAGCGTTCGATCACCAACGTGCTGGCTCACCAGATCACGAACCCGCGGTTCAAGCATATGCGCCTCATCGCAGACGAGAAACGTCTCCTCGTTAATAACCGGGCCCGTAAACGTCCCTGACGTGAGTGGGTCGAATCCATGATAGTAGTTTCCAATAACAACTTCGACGTGCGGGAGCACCGCACCCATCACTGAGTGGGGACAACTCCCGTGGCTTGCAGCCAGTGCGACCAGTTGCTCTGTATCCATCAATCCCTTATCCGTAATATCGAACGGCACTGCTTCGATCGGATCCCCGTCCTCCGGCAGATCATCGAGATATGTCGCATAGAACGGACAGTATTCGGTGCTTGCAGTGCCGCTTCCATGCTCCGGCATCGATGGGAGATACGGTGTCGGCTCGTCAGCAGTTTTGAGATAGGTTGGTCCGCCAGTACCTGAGTTCCCAAGCCCAGTTTGAGCCCGGCGTGCCTGTTCGGCAAGCGCACCGGCAGACGTTGACCCCCCATCACCGACGAGATTTCGTGTCCGTTCTCTGAGCCCTTCACAGCGTTCATAGACGCTTTGTTCGTCAATATTGCCACAGCCTTCACGGCTGTACGGACAGACATCCGCCTTCCCCACGATCGTCAACCCGGAGATCGGCGCATAGTTCGCAGGCAGATTTTCGTTGATCGTGTTGAGATCGGTTTCAAACTGTCTGAGCTGTTGTTTTACGCTTGTTAGCACGACAACACGTTCATATTGTGAGTCTGGATCACGAACCCGATCGATCCCAGCAGTGAGCGCGAGCATGGTCTTTCCGGTTCCGCACGCGCCCTCGATCACGGTGTACCCGCCGGCATCTGCGGTTTCAATCGCAGTCTCAATCCCGTCTGCTTGCTCCGAATACGGGCGTGAGTGCCCGAAGATATCGCTCCACGGCTGTTCGGTCATGGACGGACACCCGTTGTATGCATCTACCAGTTACTCGGCGCCCCATCACTGATAAATCCTCAGAGTCAGCCTAGAGTAGACTCATTCCATGGACAATTACGGAGACGTTATTCGCAAACAGAAACAGCCCAAAGGCAACGAGACAGCCAAGCCAGCATTCCAGGCTTACGGCAAACAGTCTTTGTCCGGTACCGGTCGATCGGTTCAACAGTCGAAGGATTCCTTCAAACGCGATCGCACTCACAACGGCTGCGACAACGTGGGTGCCAACAAGTATCCACAGCGGTTGCACAAGGAGCCACGCCATAATCGGGTTCGCCTCTGCGTGGAGGCCAACCGCTGCTGCGGCATACATCGAAGTAAGCAGATCAACGGTCAACAATAAAAACAATGCGACCGCAAGCCACCCCCAATACTCGGTGGGGCGGGCACGCAAGATGGTTGACTGACGTTGATTCGACCCCGATACAGGCGGTTCCATACCGTTCATTCCACGTCTAGGTATCAATATGTTGCGCCGGGGCAACCACCTTTTTGCATACTGTCGTCGATATTCACCGTAATGATACGAAGCGATCGAATGGCTGCTGTCGATCGAAATGCGGAGGCCCTTGGTATTCCCCGCAAGCAACTGATGGAATCAAGCGGGAACGCCATTGCCCGCGTGGTTCGTGAGCACGTGTCTCCTGGTGAAAGGGTGGTGTTCGTTTGTGGGCGGGGTAACAACGGTGGTGATGCCTTCGTCGCTGCACGATTCCTTTCGGAGTACCAGACAGAGACAATACTACTCGGCAAGCCGGAAACGATCACAACCGTAATTGCAAAAGAGAACTGGGATGCACTACGCAACAGCGAGTCTAAGACACAGGTTGTAAGAGACAGCAGCGAGCTCTCGTCGATCGATCTTGACAGCGCTGATGTGGTTGTCGATGCGATGATCGGGACTGGTGTCTCCGGGTCGCTTCGAGAGCCAGAAGCAACAGCGGCGCACGTAATTAACGATACAGATGCAGTGACGGTCGCCATCGATGTTCCATCAGGTATTGATGCTGATACCGGGAAGGCAGCGGGAATTGCAGTCAACGCAGATTACGTGGTTACCTTCCACGATACAAAACCAGGCCTCGAAACGCTGTCAGCATCCGTGACGGTTCACGATATCGGGATTCCAGACGCAGCGTCAGTATTTGTTGGTCCTGGCGATCTTGACGCTGAAAAGCGGGCTTCCGAGAGCCACAAGGGAGACCACGGGACAGTAGCAGTGATCGGCGGCGGGCCCTACACTGGGGCACCGACCCTTACTGCACGCGCTGCGTTGCGATCGGGGACAGATCTGGTTCGGGTCGTTGTTCCGGAGGTGATTGCCCGGGAGGTACAAGGATTCAGCGAGAATCTTATTGTTCGATCGTATGCGGGCGATCGGCTTACGCCGGAGCAGCTTGAGTCTGTCATGCCGATCGCAGCAGACAACGATGTTGTTGTGCTTGGGCCAGGACTCGGTGACCATCCGGAGACGATCGAGGCAGTTGGACAGTTTTTACAGTCGTATGATGGCAAGGCAGTGATTGATGCAGACGCATTATCCGTTGTCCCAGATGTAGACACCAATGCGACGCTCATCTGTACCCCACATCAGGGCGAACTGAAAAAGATGGGTGGAAAGACGGACACTGCGTGGCGAGAGCGGAAAGCGCTGGTCGAGTCGTTTGCGGAGCAAATCGAGCAGACAGTACTGGTGAAAGGAGCCTACGACATTGTTACAGATGGGAAAGAGACGAGGGTCAACCGAACAGGGAACCCCGGGATGACGGTTGGTGGAACTGGTGATGTTCTCGCCGGCGTTACCGGGTCGCTGTTCGCCACGTCTCCCCCACTTACCGCGGCCTCTGTCGGTGCATATCTCACCGGCACCGCAGGCGATATTGCGTTTGAACAGTCTGGAAATGGACTCATGGCGACGGATTTAATCGACCTGCTCCCGGAGGCACGTCGCACGCATGAGTGAAGAGCCATCACCGACTGATGCTGGTTCGACAGACCAGCTCACACACACAGATGAGGCAGGAAACGTCCAAATGGTCGATGTTGGAGCAAAACCGGACACTGCGCGCCGTGCTGTTGCAGAAGGTCATATTCTCCTTTCAGAAAGTACAGTGAAGGCGATCGAAACAGACACCGTTGAGAAAGGGGACGTGCTTGCGACCGCACGGGTTGGCGCTGTCCAAGCCGTCAAACACACTTGGGAGACGATTCCGATGTGCCACCAGATTCCGATCACCAACATCGATACGGAGTTTGCGATTCAGGACGATCGAGTTGTGCTGTCGGTTGCTGTGGAGACAACCGGAAAAACCGGATGTGAGATGGAAGCGCTTGAGGGTGTCACAACCGGTTTGAATGTAGTGTGGGATATGGTCAAAGCCGCAGAGAAGGATTCGAAGGGACAGTACCCAGGAACTGCGATCGAGAACGTCCACGTCGTCTCCAAAGAGAAGCACCAGATTTCCTAGGGCGTGTCTCGGTTGCTGTCACCCACACCTCTTTGCTGATAGCAGTCCCGTTGCAGTGTATGTCCGAAACTACAGCTGGAACTGGAACTGGGACTGGTACTGAAACTGCGTATGACCTCGCAACGATGACGTGGGAAGAGGTGGAAGCCGCGTACGATCGGGCTGATCTGGTGATTCTCCCGTGTGGGAGCCACGAGCAACACTCGACACACCTTCCAGTATCGGTTGATTCGCTCCGAGCGGATCATCTTACCGCAGAGCTGGTAACGAGCGCAGAAAATCATGAGTTGGAAATCTATCGCCTGCCAACACTCTCGTATGGCTTCTCCGAACACCACATGCAGTTCCCCGGCACAGTTACTCTCTCGGAGCAAACGTATATCGAGACGATTATTGATATCGGACACTCACTCAGCGAACACGATGTCGATCGGCTGCTGTTGTTGAACTGTCACGGTGGCAACAAGGATTCCCTCTCAATTGCAGCCGATCGGCTCCAGCGCGATCACGATCTCACAACCCATTTTATTCACTGGACCGCGTATGCGACTGACCTCCTCGAAGAGCAGTTTGGTGACCAGTGGGGGCACGCAGGTGAGCATGAGACCAGTTTTGTTGAACTGTACCGACCAGATTTGGTTGTTGAAGCAAAGAAAGAGCCACAAACGGTGAGTGAGATGCCACAAACCAGACCGTATACCTACTTTGACGACATTACAAAACAAGGCGGGTTGGGCGACCCAACCGAGTCAGACTCTGCGTACATGGAAACCGTTGTCGAGCGTGCGACCGATCGGATTCTACAGGCGATCGCCGATGACATTGCAACCGGTTGGTAACAACGACTCTCATCGACGCCAATTGGTCAGTGGTCAAATCACAAAAACACACGACAGCCTAGCAGTTTTTCATAAGAAGTAAACTGTCTTGTTACAGTATTTTTCGACTATCATACGGGCTGAAGAAAGTAATAACGGCCCGGACGTGGCAGTTTCATCCGCGGAATAGGTGTTACACAATGTCAATGCAAGCAGTGGTATACAAAGGACCGCATGAGGTTGCGGTTGAAGAGGTCGAGGAACCGGAACTTGAACATCCAAACGACGTACTGATCGACATCACAACCAGTTGTATCTGTGGGTCCGATCTCCATATGTACGAGGGGCGGACGGCCGCAGAAGAGGGGATTGTCTTTGGTCACGAAAACATGGGTGTTGTGACCGATGTTGGCGACGCAGTGAGTACACTGGAGGAAGGCGATCGAATCGTCCTCCCATTCAATGTCTCGTGTGGTTTCTGTCAGAACTGTGAAGAAGGCTACACAGGATTCTGTACGAACGTTAACCCAGGCTTTGCAGGTGGTGCGTATGGGTACGTTGCAATGGGGCCTTATAAAGGGGGGCAGGCGGAGAAACTCCGTGTCCCGTATGCGGATCATAATGCCCTCAAACTCCCGGAAGGTCAGGCACATGAGGATTCGTTTGCCCTCTTGGCAGATATTTTCCCAACCGGATGGCACGGAACCAGATTGGCAGATCTCCAGCCAGGTGAGTCGATCGCAATATATGGTGCAGGGCCAGTCGGGCTAATGGCAGCATACAGTGCACACATCCAAGGCGCATCCGAGATCTATATTGTCGATCGTGTCCCAAGTCGGCTTGAGCTTGCAGAAGAACACTGCAATGCACAAACGATCAACTTTGAAGAGGGAGACCCGGTTGAGCAGATCAAAGACGCACACGGCAGCGGGGTTGACAAAGGTGTTGATGCAGTTGGATATCAAGCGATCGATCCTGAGACTGATCCAGGTGATGACGCGTACGATCCTGCCCGAGAGAACCCTGCGGTCGTTCTTAACCAGCTTATCCAGACAGTACGACCAACTGGACGGCTTGGAATCCCCGGTCTCTATGTTCCATCCGACCCAGGTGCACCGGATGAGATGTCCGCACAGGGGCGGCTTGGAATCGACTTCGGAAAGCTGTTTGAGAAAGGACAGAAGATCGGCACCGGCCAGTGTAATGTCAAACGATACAACCGCTATCTCCGTGACATGATCATCTCCGGCGAGGCAGACCCAAGTTGGGTTGTCTCACACCGTGTTGGGCTTGAGGAGGCACCAGAGATGTACGAAGCGTTCGACAACCGAGAAGAGGGCGTTACAAAAGTGCTTCTCGAACCGTAGGCACAAGCACAACGTCCTATTTTTTATCCGTCTAACAAGCCATCAAAGAGCCGTGTGAACCGATCGGTTGCACGCTCCGTTGGTCGCGGTGTCACCGCTTCGAGGAGCGCAGCGGTCCGTTCAGGAGCAGAAAGCGAGAGCGTCACATGGCCCCGAATATCCCGTTCTTTTTCAACGATCTCATCAGCAACGAGTCGATCGGTATGCCACGAAAGCGTACTGCGCGCAATCCCAACCGACTCAGAAACCGCAGTGGGCGTTGATGGGCCTTCAGAAAGCAGATATAAGAGAATATCACGGCTTGTTTCACGCCGGTATCGCGTGAGGAGACACCGTTCCCATGGCTCAAACGTTGGCACAAAATAATGGGTTCTGCCATCTCGTGGCTCTTTAATTACTCTCTCCGATCGAAGCAGCCTTTTTATATGATGTTGCACCTGTCCAGGAGCAAACTCTAACTCTCGGACAAGCGCATTAAAATGTATTCCCGGTTCATTCTCTATTCGCTGGTATATTTGTGTTCGTGTATCACTCATAAGATGCCTCTGAAACCTGTTTTTCAACCCGTCGTGCGTAGTAGATTGCAACAATTACAACTGCTGCCATGAGTGCATCAATTGCATGCTCAATCAGGTGATGGTTTGCCATCGATACGATGCCACCGATCGCAAGGAATGCGACCAATGCCCGACCAAAGAGTAAGCCAAATGCAACTGCTAAGAGGAGATATGCGACTGACTGGCGTCGGAAGAACGCAGCAACACTAATCAAAAAAACGATCGCCGAAAGCACACCCGCAACCCCGACAACCAAAAGTAGCGTTGTATTTGGCTCTGCAGGGATGTGTGCAGGGGCGAGTACCATATTCACATATAGTTGATTGGGACACCTAACTCGTTCGATCGGAACGCTGTTTCGACGCGTGTACCAACGTCTACGAGGTCAATACTAGGGATTAGACGTGCAGACCAGAATGGGTAAAAGGGACAATCACTGAGTATAAGATATGAACAGACGGATGTTTTTGAGTACACTCGGTGCGGGTGCTGTTGGCTCGCTTGCAGGGTGTACTGATCCGCTCTCCGTACTCGGTGAGACTACCTACGGCCGAGAGCCACCG
>SL_4KL_010_BRINEDRAFT_10000513_pt1 | contig 19854 bp, 25 predicted proteins | sample SodLak_010_BRINE_2_FD_10664 | JGI IMG/M metagenome (IMG submission 10664)
TGACCGCCCTTAGCTCAGCCTGGTAGAGCAGTCGACTGTAGATCGACTTGTCCCCCGTTCAATTCGGGGAGGGCGGATTTTTCCTATGACCGCAGGGAGTAGTGAAAATCTCTCCCGACCCGAATTGAGCAGACGAGTCACAGCCCGGACTGTCTCGGCGAGTTCAATTCGGGGAGGGCGGACTGCGAGATTCGAACGAAGTGAGAATCTCGATAGCGAGCGGCGAAGCCGCGAGCCTTCTCTCTGCGAACAACGTGAGCAGTGTGAAATCTGTTCCAACCCGAAGTGAGCAGCGAGCGACCGCAGAAAACAAGTGAGTGCAGTTCGCCGAGACCGACGCGAGCCTGGTCGACAGTCAGCTACGTAACGTATACATCCAGGAGGGTAGTCTCACAAATCATTTACCCGCGGGTGTTGTCGTTGCAGTATGGACTACGAATCGAACTTAGATCGGGCAATCGAGGAGCTGCCGGATCTCGGCGGCTCGGACGAACGGCTCGAGGTGCCCGACGCGGCAGCACAGAAGGACGGTGCGTTTACGCGACTGACGAACCTCTCGGCAATCGCCGACGCCCTAGATCGGGACCCCGAACACCTCCACAGTGCGATCCAGCGCGAGCTCGGGACCGCCGGCCAGTACGAAGACGGCCGAGCGCGCTACAACGGGACGTTCTCACCGACCGAACTCGATGGTGCCGTCGAATCCTACATTGCCGAGTACGTCACCTGCTCGGAGTGTGGACTGCCCGACACTCGCCTTGTCACCGAAAACCGAACCCAGATGCTGCGGTGTGAGGCCTGCGGGGCGTTCCGACCGGTCACCAAACGCAGCACGAAAAGCCAGCAGACCGACACCCCCGACATCGAAGAGGGCAAAACCTACACCGTCGAGATTACCGGCACGGGCCGGAAAGGCGACGGCGTCGCCGAAAAGGGCAAATACACCATCTTCGTCCCCGGTGCCGAAGAGGGCGATGTCGTCGACATCTACATCAACAACGTCAGCGGGACGCTCGCGTTCGCCCGAATCGACTGAGTTGAGCCGACCGAGTTGAGCCGACTGAATCGGATCGGTGTTTTCAAGCCCGTGGTGCCGTAGCTTCGGACAGTGAGCGTCGCTATCGCCTTTGATCTGTTCGGCACCCTTGTCGACGCCGACCGTCCCGCCGACCCCGCCGGCGCGGTGGCGTCCGAACTCCACGAGCGCGGCGTTGAGGTCCCCGCCGACTGGCAGGCAGCCTACAGTGAGCCGCATATCGATGCCCCAGAGGGCGCGGAGGTGCCGCTGCCGGCTCACGTGAGTGCAGCACTCGCGAGTCGTGAGGTCGATACCCCGAACAACGCTGCCCGCCGGGCGGTTGTCGCCGCGTTCGATCCGATCGTTGAGACCCGAGACGGCGCGCGAGCCGCAATCGAGGCTGCACGCGAGTACGGCCCTGTTGGGCTACTGTCGAACTGTTCAGTCCCCGAACTGGTAGGTCGGACACTGATCCGCTCGGAGCTCTCGCGCGATGAGTTTGATGCAATCGTCTCCAGTGTGGCTTGTGGCTGGCGGAAGCCCCACCCCCAAGCGTTCGAGACGTTGGCCGACCAGCTGTCGGTTGCTGTCGAGGAGGTCATTTATGTTGGCGACAACCCCGCGACCGACGGCGGCATCGACGGCTACGGTGGGACGTATATAAACATCGAGGTGTGTTCACTCTCGGAGCTGCCGGCTCGACTCGAAACCGAGGTGTNGGGATGAGACGTAGCGTGGGGCAGCGATGAGCCTCCGGCTTGCCGCAGTCGTGGTTGCTGTCGCCGTCCTGGACCGACTTGTTGGCGAGCCACCCACGCGCGTCCATCCAGTCGTCTGGTTCGGGCGACTGGTCGAGACGATTGATCGCTCCTGGAGCCACCCCAAAGCCGTGGGNGCGCTGGCCGCCGTCGGCCTCCCGCTGGTAGCGGCTGCCGTCGCCTGGGGAGTGGTCGTCGGAGCCGAGGCGATCCATCCCGTCGCTGGTGTGGCTGTGGCTGTGTTCGTGTTGTTTTCGTCGACGAGCCACCGGTTGCTCGTTGAGACGGCCCGTGAGGTGATCGCGCTCTCGGAGTCCGACCTCGTGCGTGCGCGCGAAGAGCTACTGGCACTCGCCGGTCGGGATGCGGGCGAGCTATCNCCCGAGTTGGTCAGAAGCGCGGCCGTCGAGAGTGCCGCCGAGAACCTCTCGGATGGGTTGGTGGCACCACTTGCGGCGTTCGGCCTTGCGGCAGTCGTCTCTTCGGTAGCTGGCTGGCCGGCGCTTGCGGCTGCGGCGGCTGCGGCCGCGTGGGTCAAAGCAGTCAACACGATGGACTCGATGGTCGGCTACCGCTCGAAACCGGTGGGGTGGGGGCCGGCCCGCCTCGACGACCTAGTAATGTGGCTGCCGGCCCGGCTCACCGCGCTCTGTATTTCCGCGGCCGCAGCCAGCCCCGACCCAGTTTTGAGTGGTCGACGCTGGGCACGGGTGCCGTCGTCGCCGAACGCCGGCTGGCCGATGGCAACAGTTGCGGCAGCTCTTCAGGTCAAACTCGAAAAGCCCGATAGCTACACGCTGAACCCGGTGGCCTCGCTGCCGACACAGCGTGAGGCCGAACGAGGGGTCGGGCTCGTCGATCGGGCAGGCTGGCTGGCAGTCGGGCTGACGGTGGTGGTCGTGGTGTCTAATCCGTTGGTCGCGATCCGGGGCGCAGTGGCCTTTTTAACTCGGCTGCCGGTTGGCGGCGGGAAAGCGGGGTGGGAGGCGTTCCGCCAGCAGCCGTATACGATGATCCTGGTTGGGTATCTCGTCGGCGCGGTGGCCGGGGCCGCGTTTTTCCTCCCGCTGCAGCCGACGACCGTCGTGGCGGCCTACCTGGTCGTCCTCTATGGCCTGACAGGGCTCACCCACGCCGACGGCCTGGCGGATCTGGGCGACGCGCTGGCAGTCCACGGCGACAGCGAGCGTCGGCGCGAGGTGCTCAAAGACTCAGCGACCGGCGTCGGCGGTGTCCTGCTGTTGGGACTGACGCTGATCGTGCTCACGCTGGGCGCGCTCGCGTTTGCCGGCATTGAGCCAATGACCGCACTCCGAGTGGCGATTGCCGCCGAAGTCGGCGCGAAACTCGGGATGGTGCTCGTGGTCTGTTACGGACGATCGGCTCATGAGGGGCTGGGCTCGCAGCTCGTCGACCGGCTCGACAGTACGCATCTGCCGCCGGCGTTGATCGTGGCGGTACCGGCGGTGGTGGCGGCCCCGGGCGGGGCGGGGTACGCCCTGATCGGCGCGGCCGTCGCGGGACCACTGGTCGGCGTCGCCACGCTGACGTGGGCCCACAGCCGACTTGGCGGCGTCAACGGCGACGTAATCGGCGCGACGAACGAGATCGGCCGGGCTGTGGGGCTCCATCTGGGGGTGTCTCTGTGGATTCTCCTCTAACGGACGCACTCGTCATGTGTGGCGGCCGAGGGACACGTTTGCGACCGGAAATCGAGGGTGAAAAACCACTCCTCACGGTCGGCGGGCGGCCGATGATCGCCCACGTGCTTTCGGCTCTCCGCGAGAGCCGGATCGAGACGATGTATGCGGCGGTTTCGCCGGCGACACCGGAGACGGCGGCGTTCCTGGAGACCGCCGAAAACATCCACGTCATCGAAACCGCTGGCGAGGGGTACGTCGCGGATCTGGGCGCGGCACTCGGTGTCGTTGGGAGCCCAGTTGTCACCGTGACCGCCGACCTGCCGTTGCTGGCTGCCGACCACGTCGACCGGCTGATAACCGAATACAGGGGACACTCACTGTCGGTCTGTGTGCCGCTGTCGGTCGCCGAGCGTGTCGTCGAGCGCGTCGAGACGACACTCGACCACGAGGGCACAACAGTTGTGCCGACAGGACTCAACGTCGTCGGCGAAAGCGGTGACCGGCGACTCAGCTGGGATGACAGACGGCTCGCGCTCAACGTCAACCGGCCGGCCGACCGCCGGCAGGCCAACCGCTGGCTTTCGGATTCGACATAATTGGTTTCCGAATGAAATACTGATTCTGGAGGAACGGCAATATTCGCTGTTAATACAAGTATAATTTATACCGAAACCGAGTCTAGGGTGCATGGACCCCCAAACCCTCGACGCGCTCGACCGTGTCCCCCACGGCGGGGCGTCGGACCCCCAGCTGCTGGATTTCAGTGCGAACACGAATCCAGTCAGTCCGCCAGGCACAGTTTCCGTCTACGAGTCGGCGTTTTCGGCCGCCCGCCGGTATCCAGTAGACGACTACTGTGCGTTCCGGGCGGCCGCAGCCGAATATATCGGCGTCGACGGCCGACAGATCATCCCGGCTGCCGGCGGGCTGGCAGCGATGCGGCTGGTGTTTTCGCTGCTCGTCGAAGCAGGCGACAGCGTCGCCGTGCCCGCACCGAGTTTCGGCGAGTACGCCAAAGAGGTCCGCCTCCAGGGCGGCAAACCATCGTTTATCCCATACGATGAGGTCCTGGATGTCGATCCCACCGACCACACACTGGTGATCGTCTGCAACCCCAACAACCCGACCGGCACCGGCTACCCGACGGCCGAACTCCGCCGGCTCGCAGAGCAGTGCCAGGAGGCGGAAACGACGCTGCTGGTCGACGAGGCCTTTCTGGATTTCACCGACAAACCCTCGCTGGCCGGCACCGACGGCGTCGTCGTCGCCCGGTCGCTGACGAAAATCTTCGGGCTACCTGGCCTCCGGGCGGGCTATCTGGTGGCCAGCGGCCAACTCCGCGAGCGGCTCGACGTCGCCAGGCCGGCCTGGGCGTTGAGCATGCCCGCCGCCGCGGTCGGGGTCCACTGTCTGAACGATACCGACTTTGTCGCCGAGACCAGACAGCGCGTCGACCGCGAACGCGACCGAATGGCCGACCGGCTCGCCGAACGGTTCGAGGTGTACGAGTCGGTCGCGCCGTTTTTGTTGTGTAAAACCGACGATCCCGTCGGCGACGTTATCGAAGCCGCGCGCAGTGGCGGGGTTGCCATTCGGGATGCGACGACGTTCCGCGGGCTAGACTCACACGTTCGAGTGGCGGTCAAACGCGCACACGAAAACGACCAACTTCTTTCGGCACTCGACATGTAGCAGCCACTCATCGGAACTTCTGACGGACACCCGCCGAGATTCCTTCACTCAGCAGGACGATCCCGAGAACCGCAATCAGGATCGTGAGTGCAGCGTCCCACCGGAAGAAATCAAGCACGGCAAACAGCTCCGCGCCGGTGGGACCACCCCTGCAAGCGGGCCGGGACCAAAGGTGACGACGAAACGCAACGCCCAGATGATAACGCTGACCGAGCGCGTGACCGTCACGACGAGTTTGCCGAACAGATACGTCAGCCGCGTCGGCGAGGTGTTTTCGGCTGCGAGATAGGCTATCGGGATCGACAGCACCACCGAAAGACCCGTCCCGAGCACCGCGATGTTGATCGTCTCGATTAGCCGGCCGACGAGTTCGAAACTGTAGGCCGTCTCGGGCGGATACATCCGGACAAGCAGGTCCTGGACCTCGGTGGGTGCCGACAGGACGAAATCGTACCGAACCCCAAGTGCCTGCCAGGCCCACGCGAAGACGACCAGCTAACGAGGAGTCCAGCAAAGCAAGCGAGTCGCTGTCGGCGCGTGTGGTGTTTCCAGTGTGGTCGCTCACCACCAGCCGTCACTGAATCCGCCTCCGAACCGTCGAGCTAACGATTCTGCCAACCATCACGATGCCGACGGTGCTCAGAATAATCGCCATCGAAAAGCCGTAATCGAACCGCTCGAAGGAGACTTAAAGCAGTTGACCGATGCTACACAACTGAGAGCCAACATCGGCACCCTCGCCCGAGGTAATACACAGCCTTAATTGCTCGAAACTACTCGAATGGGCTATGAGCTGTGACGAAATCGAGGCACTCAGACTCGGGCTAATGAACGTCCTTGGAACCGAAGATCCCGCAGTACGCGAACACGCCGAAACGGAACTGGGCGAGGATCTGTCGGGGCCACTCGAGGCACTGAAAAACGCCGGAACGTTCGCGGAGATCGAACGCCATCTGGATGCGGCACTGGTCGACCTGGAAGCCGAACTCGCCGAGACGGCGAGCGACGATCCCGAGTTCAACTATCTCCGCGGGCGCGTAGTTGCGGTGAGAGACGCCGAACGGGCTGTCCACCGACTGACTGCACAGACTGACAGCGTCCTAGAGGGACTCGGCGAGGCCCACCATATGCTGCACGAAACGTTCCCAATCGAAGAGTAGCTGACACCTACAGTGTGTTAGTCGGCGTCTACTAGATCCTCAGTCGAGACTGGACCGGTCGGTCGCCGTGATCTCCTCGGAATGAATTAGTGGGAGGTCAGTGTCGGCAAGCGACTCACCCTGGGCGAACGTTTTGATCGCTGTATCGTCGTGGTTTGCGTGGGCGAGATACCAGGCGTCGGCCTGCAGATGCAACAACACCTCACAGTCCGTACAGTAGCGGTAGCCCGTCGTACCCTCGCCACCGTGGGCGGCCTGGCGGACGCTTTTGCAAAGTCGGTGTTTGCCCCACCAGCTGCCACAGTCCGGACAGCTGTAGACGTAGGCGAAATCCGCCCGTTTGCGGTCGTAGTAGCTCGAACACCGCCCTGGCAGTTCGAGCGGGTCGATCCAGGCTCGAAAGGAATCGCCGTGGCCCGTCTCGACTGTGAATCCCGCCGCCGTCTCGAGTTGCCTCGGTGAGGTCTCAGCATGGCTGTGATCGCTGTACTGCTGCGTGGTGGTTTCGGTGTCAGTGTCAGTCAGAAACCTGACGCCGCTGTCGGTGCTGATCGCCTGTCGGCCGCGGTGCTGGTACTGCCAGGCGTGGACGAGCTCGTGGCGGATCGTCGTTTTGCAGGCCTCGAAGCCAGCGCGGTCGTAGGTGTGTTCGGTGAGTGTGATCGTCGCCCGGCCGTCGCCGTCGTAAGAACACCGACCGTGTCGTCGCTTCGCGCGCGTCGAGGTTTCCCAGGTGATTTTTCTGCAATCGATGGCCTCGATCGGCCACTCGGAGCCCGCGACCACGCGCTCGCCATACACCCGTGCCCGGCGTGAAAGCTCATGGTCGTCGGCCAACAGGCCGACTGATTGAGCTGGGTGACTGTCTGTGCAATCCACTACGTCGCCGGTAGGAGACCGCCAATAAATAGGTTGTGTCGAACAGTACAGCACAGCCGACCACTAGCTCGGAGTCGCTCTCCGCAGACTAACCGCCGGTCGACTGTAATGAAATAGTGGTTACTCTTCGCTGTTTATACTGTCAAATGCTGGTCTGTTACTCGGTTAATGAAAAATATAGCCATCAGTGAAAATGTCGGCAATTAATGCTGTTGGCCGATGTACGGTAAAACGGGTCGTACCGTAGCGCGGATTTGTTCCCCCCACATTCCCCTGCGTCTGCGTGCCCGTTCCCCCACATCTCGGCCCTCCATTGCTTTTTGCGCTGTTGTCACTGCTTGTTACCTTAGTACGGATAAACGAGTCTCGACGATCGGACGGGAAACGGTCGGGCGGGAGTCGTCTACAGCAGCACAGTCAGGCGTCGGGCGTAAACTGCCCCTGTGACATCAGCCGACGCGCGATCACGACCAGGCCGTTGCCGAACCCCTCGCCGAAGATGGCGTGTTCGTCGCCCGTCGAGGGGACGATCGAACTTACCAGGATCGTCGAGCGGTCGATCAACACCAGCCGACCGATTGCGGTCTCGCCGGTGTCGGCGTCGCCCTCCTGGAGCCACTCCAACCCCGAGACGAACGTTGTTGCTGCTGGAATGGCATCCTGGATGTGGGCTCTCACCTGCTCGGTTACGGCCCCAACTAACAGGTCGACCGCCTTGTCGGTGTTGTTGAGTTTGGTAACGAGCCGCTCGGTGAGCAGCTCCTCGTCGGCGATCACCAACACGATCTCGCTTTCGGCCTGCTTGAGCAGTGTGTCGGTCCGGTTTTCGATTGCTGTCGAGCCCGTCATCGACCACACCTCCTGGATCGACGACTCGTCATCGGTAGTCTCCATCTGAACGTCTTCGAGCGCGTTGTGGAGCCGGTCGACGCGCGAGTCGTACTGCTCCCGAAGCGTCTCGGTAGCCTCCGAAAGCGAGACGGCCCGGAACCGCTGGGGGCTCGAATGCTGGATTTCGACCAGTCCCTGGGCCTCCAGGACCCGAACTGCATCATACACGCGCGTCCGGGGGACATCGGTCATCTCGCTGAGTTTTTTCGCTGTGCCCGACGGGAGCTGCGAAAGGCCGACGAAACACCGTGCTTCGTACTCTTTGAGCCCGAGCTGCTGGAGGACGTCGACCGCTTCTTGGATGTTGTCATATGTTGCCATAGAGATGACAGTCCGGCAGCCCCGGATCTGTCTGAACGTAGTATGTCCATGCAGATAGGTATTGTCACTTCATACGTGAACACACCAACGGGTGTATCGGTACAGCGTGCGACCAGCGCGACACGATACCAGAATATCTCCGAAGCGTGTGACTACATATGTAACAAAGTAGTGGATCTGCGTATTACAGTATAGATTCTCAGTACACAAGAGTATAGAATTTCACTCACTTACTCACAAAAACGATATACGGACAGAAACTAACTGAACGGTAGTTATGCATGATCGACGGGCTATGCCTTCCTGTGTACGACTGTGTCGCTCGCTATGAGCCCTGATCCGCAGACCGACCCGCAGACAGTGGCCATCGAGCAGCTCGAAGCGTTCCGGCTGAGTGCGTACGCCGCCCGGACGTTCGTCGCGCTGTCGACGCTGGGCGCAGCAACAGCCAAAGAGGTCAGCGACGTGGCAGACGTCCCCCGAACGCGGGTGTACGATGCCGTCAACGAGCTCCGCGAGCGCGAGTTGGTCGACGTCCTGGAGTCGAGTCCACAGCAGTTCGTCGCGGTCTCTGCCGAAACAACCTGCCGGCGGCTCGAAGCTGACACCGACCGTCGGCTCTCGCTTCTGTCGACCGCACTCGCCGAACTCGAAGCCGAAAACGGAGCTGACCACCATGAGATCCGCCAACTCGACGGTCAGTCGGCCATCGTCGACCGACTCGTGGAGTTCATCGCCACGGCCGACACCGAGATCGCCTATCTGGCCGGCGACGACCAGCTCTCGGCACCGCTCGTCGAACAGCTCGCTGCTGCCGCAGACCGCGGGGTGTCAGTCCGCCTTGGTGGGCTCTCGGCGGATCGACTCGAAGAGCTAACCGATAAAATTCCGACGCTCGACCGCCTCTCGACCAACGGCGAGTCACCCGTGAGCCGACTGCTCGTGGTCGACGGCTCGAAAACACTGGTGAGCCTCCAGCGTGGAAACCCCACCCCGGACGACGAGCAGGCGATCTGGTCGACTGGCGAGCCGAACAGTCTCAGGCTGCTGCTCAGTTCGATTATCGGCCTCGATACCACCGCCGAAAGCGACTAGTCGCTACTCGGCGAGTTCGTAACCGCTCGATTCGATCGCCGACCGCAGCGCGTCAACCGACACATCGCCTTCAACAGTGACCGTGTCGGCTTCGTGGTCGGCGTCGACGCCCGTACAGCCATCAAGCGTTGAGACGGCGTCTTCGACGTTCGATTCACAGCCGCCACAGCTCATTCCGCTCACAGAGAGTGTAGTTGCCATACAAACTCAGTCGACCGCCGGGCTCATTGATGCACCGATTGCGAGCGGTAGTCACCGTATACTAAAATGGGTTGGTCAGTCGACGCGCTCGGCGAACGCGAACTGTGGTTTGATATCCGTGATTCGGACCGACACGGTTTCGCCGGTCTCGGTCTCCGGCACGAAGACGGTAAAGCCCTCGACTTTGGCGATCCCGTCGCCCTCGCTGCCGACGTCGACGATCTCGACATCGAGTTGGTCGTCGACGCGTACTGGCGCGGTGAGTCGGTGTTTGCCAATGAGATAGATCTCTGAGGAGCTATCCCGTGAGGCAGGCGGACTGATCCGCCGGACGTACTGGAACTCCTCGCCGATCTCGTCGGCCAACTCGTCGAGATCCTGGCCCTGGAACACTTTAACGACGAAATCCCCACCTGTCCCCAGATGTTCGCAGGCGACCTCGAAGGCCTGCCGCGAGAGGTGGACTGATCGAGCGTGATCCAGCGAGTACTCACCAGTCATGTTGGGAGCCATATCCGAGATGACGACATCTGCCCCATCCTCGCCGATCAGCTTCCGAAGCCGGTCTTTGGTCCGGTCGTCGGTCATATCGCCCTTGATCGTCTCGATGTTGTTGTGATCATCGAACTCGCGGATGCGCTGGAAGTCGACGCCTGCAACGGTGCCATCCTCGCCGACTTCTTCGGCCGCCACCTGGAGCCAGCCGCCGGGTGCCGCCCCGAGGTCGACCACGGTGTTGCCAGGGCCAAAGAGGCCAGTTTCGCGGTCGAGCTGTTTGAGCTTGAACGCCGCCCGCGACCGGTAGCCCTGCTGTTTGGCTCGGTTGTAGTATTTGTCTTTGCCGGAACCCATGATACACCCCTCTCGGAGAGCCGAACGCCTAACGTTGGCGGTTCAGTCGACACCTGGCGAGCGAACGCCCCACAGCCGACCTCCACGCGCTTCGATCTCGAAGTTACACGCCGTATAAAACCCCTCCACGCGGTCGTCGAACGTCGCCGACAGCGACCGCGGAGCCGCCCACTCGGCGGCGGCCCTGAGCAGCGACCGTCCGAGACCCTGCCCACGGCGCGAGGACCGAACGGCAATCGCCGAGACGTGGACGGCGTCGGCCCAGTCGGTGGGTCTGTCGTCGATCCCGTCCGTCGAGAGACTGATCGCCCCCAGCGGCCGATCCGCACCAGCCATCAGTATACAGCCCCTACTACCGAGTAGCTGCTGTTTAATCCGGTCGGGGTCCGTCTCAAGCAGCGCGCCATCGAACAGTCGCATCACATCAATGTGATCGTCGGGACCGGCAGGACGAATCGGGGGGCTCACGCGCTGGATTTGCGTTTGTGGTCGAGTTCGAGAATCAGTCCTTCGACTGTTGGGCGATCCGATGGCGAGGTGCCGACGTACGACGAGACGAGGCGTGGCTCCTCGCCTCGGAGATCGATAATGACTGCCAACGGCATCCGGCCCAGCAGGTTGTGGAGTGATCCTAAAAAGCCAAATCTGACGGGTTGGCCGAACCGGTCAGCTGTCCGGTTTTCCGGGTCTGCGAGCACCGGAAACGGCAGTTCGTGGCTGTCAGCCCACGCGGCGGCCTGCTGTTTGGAGTCCGGCAGCACCGAGACAACGATCGCGTTTCGCGTGCGGAACTCATCGTAGCGACCGGCGATCTCCTGGACCTGGCTTTGGCAGTTGCCACACAGCGCGTCCCGCTGGAACAGCAGGACGACGAACTCCGCATCCAGCGCGTCGAGCCGCAAGGGGTCGGGCCCAACCCCGCCGTTTGGGAGCACAACGGAGAGATCCGTTGGCTTCGAGTACATACGGGCAGTGTGTGGGCAACCACTAAAAAGACTCAGTATGATCAGGCTACCAGCCACTGAGCGGTCGTATACACAGCCTACTCGCCGTTTATTAGTCGCCCTCGATCAGCCACCCGTGATCAGCCGCAACACCTGGACGTGCGCAGCCTCGATTGGCTGGTCTTCGGGCACCGGCGAGCCCTCAACAAGCACCGACACCGCCTGTGGGTTGTAGTCGACGGCTTCGACGAGATCCGCATACGTGGCCGTCTCGTCGACGGTCACCTCCGTCGTGGTCTCGCCGACGACTTCGACTGTGACGTTCATACGCGGAGTAGGACCGGCGGCTGATAAAAAACGTCGGCTCAATCGCAGCGGTGGGCGGGTGAGTCTCGGGGCGTTTATGAGCCACCGACCGCTTGCTTCGGTATGAGCGACGACGCCGACGCGACACCGGCACCAGGCCGGGAGATCTGGATCGAGAAATACCGCCCGCAGACGCTCGGAGAGATCAAGGGCCAAGACGACATCGTCGAACGCCTCCAGAGCTACATCGACCAGCAGGATCTCCCACACCTGCTGTTTTCCGGCCGGGCCGGAATCGGGAAAACAACCGCCGCCACGGCGATTGCCCGCGAGGTGTACGGCGACGACTGGCGGGGGAACTTCCTGGAGCTCAACGCCTCCGACCAGCGCGGAATCGACGTGGTTCGGGATCGGATCAAAAACTTCGCCCGCTCGTCGTTCGGCGGCTTCGAGTACCGGGTGATCTTTCTTGATGAGGCTGACTCGCTTACCTCCGATGCCCAATCCGCGCTCCGCCGGACGATGGAGCAGTTTTCGGACAACACCCGGTTTATTCTCTCCTGTAACTACTCGTCGAAAATCATCGATCCGATCCAGTCGCGGTGTGCAGTCTTTCGGTTCTCGCCACTTTCGGACGAAGCCATCGGCGCACAGATCGACGAAATCGCCGCCGAAGAAGGTATTGCGGTAACCGACGACGGCCGAGACGCCCTCATCTATGCGGCCGGCAGTGACATGCGACGGGCGATCAACTCCCTGCAGGCTGCCGCAACCACCGGCGAAGTCGTCGACGAGGAGGCCGTCTACCTGATTACCTCGACCGCCCGGCCTGAAGAGATCGAATCGATGGTCACCGACGCTATTAACGGCGATTTCTCGAAAGCCCGCGCGACGCTCGATACCCTGCTGACCGACACCGGGATGGCCGGCGGCGACATTATCGACCAGCTCCATCGGTCGGTCTGGGAGTTCGATCTCTCCGAGCGCGATGCGGTTCGACTGATGGAACGCATCGGCGAAACCGATTACCGGATCACCGAGGGTGCGAACGAACAGGTCCAGCTCGAAGCCCTGCTTGCTTCGCTCGCGATGAACGAGTAGTCGTCAGCTACACCGAGCCCACCGACCGACAGTTTTCAGTAGTCATCGACTATACAGGGAGTATGCTCACTGTTGTCTCGGATACACACAGCACCGAGGGCCACCGCCTCCGTGGCCGGACGCTGCAAGCGGTTCGCGACGCTGAGATGGTCCTCCACGTTGGCGATTTTATGACGGAGGGCGTCCTGGACGCCTTTGAAGCTGAATCCAAGACGTTCCGCGGCGTCTACGGCAACAACGACGACAGCGAAATTAGGGACCGCCTACCCAAAGCCCGCACCGTCGAGTACGAGGGCGTTCGGTTTGCGATGACTCACACGGTTCGCGGTGGACAAACCGCCCTCTCGCTGTTCGGCAAGCAGCGCGAGGCGGATGCAGTGATCTTCGGCCACAGCCACCGCCCGACGGCAGATGTTGCTGGCGAGCTACCGTTGTTGAATCCAGGCAGTCACGCCCAGCCGCGGGGGAACCGTCCTGGACACATGGAATAGAGCCCGTGGCGGGTGGTCTGCAGGGTCGGCTTGTTACGCCGGACGGCGAGATTTTCGAGAGCTTTGAGCTTCAGGCGTAGTACCGTCGACACGTCGAAACGCATATGAATGGTCCGCCGGTAGCCCCTCTATGGCCGTTTGGCTCTTCGATGATCCGGTCGTCATCGGACTCATTGTTATCCTCCTGGTGTTCGTTATTTTCGGATATCTGTTGATGCGTCGGACTGTCCTGAGCCTTCGAGAGGGGTACGAAGAGGGGCAACGCCGCGAGTGAGCCAGCCAGCATGGTAGCTATCGAGACACTCCTGACGTTTACTGTTGCAGCCCTGGCCAGCCTGTTTATGGCATGGGCAATCGGGGCGGGATCCTCCGGGTCAACGCCGTTTGCGCCCGCGGTCGGTGCCAACGCCATCTCAGTGATGCGAGCGGGGCTAATCGTCGGCATCCTGGGCTTTTTAGGTGCGGTTCTGCAGGGCGCAAACGTCACCGAAGCCGTCGGGACGGAACTGATTATCGGCGAACCGCTCACTGCGGGGGCGGCAATCGTCGGCCTGGTGACCGCCGCCGTTCTGGTAGCAATCGGCGTCTTCGCGGGGTATCCGATTGCGACCGCCTTTACGGTGACTGGAGCCATCGTCGGCGTCGGCCTGGCGATGGGTGGTGCGCCCGCGTGGCCCAAATACATCGAAATTCTCACTCTATGGGTGCTGACACCCTTCGTCGGTGGCGGGCTGGCGTACGGTATTGCGCGGCTTCTCCGCGGTGACCGGTTTCACGAGGACTATCTGATCGCGGGACTAGGTGGCGTGATCGGCGTGATTATTGCCAACATCGGCTTTGCGTTTCTCGGCCCGCCAGACGGCCAGGGCTCGATTGCCGGCACGCTGGGCGGGGGGCTACCACTGCCCGAGATCGGTGGGGTCGCCAGTGGCCAGCTCGTCGTCTCGCTGGCGTTTGCAGCGATCTCGTCGGTACTGTTGTGGATCGACCTCCGGAACGACCGAATCACTGCCGAGCGGCGGTTCCTGCTCGTGCTCGGTGGGTTAGTGGCGTTTTCGGCCGGCGGCAGTCAGGTCGGCCTCGCAATCGGCCCGTTGGTGCCGCTGTTGGGCGATGTGGCAGTGCCGCTGTGGGCGATTTTGGCCGGCGGTGGCTTTGGGCTGCTGTTGGGATCGTGGACCGGTGCGCCCCGGATGATCAAAGCGATTGCCCAGGACTACTCCTCGCTCGGCCCCAGGCGGTCGATTGCCGCACTCATCCCCTCGTTTATGATCGCCCAAACCGCCGTTGCGTTCGGCATTCCGGTCTCGTTCAACGAGATCATCGTCAGCGCGATCGTCGGCAGCGGCTATGCCGCAGGAAATGCGGGTGTGAGTCGGCGGAAAATGGGCTACACCGTCCTGGCGTGGGTCGGTTCGCTTGTCGGCTCGTTTCTCATTGCTTACGGACTCTACAGTGCGGTTCTGTTGGTGTAGGCGTTAGCTCAACTCGGGTTCTTCGCCGTCGTCGGTTTTCGGATAGGCGTCGGTGACAGTGATCTGTGCCCGGAGAATTCGGGTGTTGTCGACCTCTTCGATCTCGATTTTGACGCCGTCGTACTCAAAGGTCTCGCCCTCCTCGACGAGCCGGCCAGCCCGATTGAAGACGAAGCCGGCCAGCGTTTCGAACTCTTCGCCCTCCGGCAACTCGATCTCCAGGACGTCGTTTACTTCGTGGATGTTGACCTCGCCGCGGACGAGCGTCGTCTGGTCGTCGACGCGCTCGAAGGGCTCTTCTTCGTCGCCCTCCAGTATGTCGCCGACGATCTCTTCGACCATATCTTCGAGCGTGATGATCCCCTCAGTGGTGCCGAACTCGTCGAGGACGATCACCATCTGGAGGCGGTTTTCCTGCATCTCTGCAAGGAGTTCGTCGGCGTTTTTCGATTCGGGAACGTGCAGGGTTGGTTGGACGACATCCGAGAGGTTGCTGCCGCCCTCGCTGTACTGGTGTTCGCGAACCAGATCACGGACGTTGACGATGCCGATGATGTTGTCGAGGTTGCCGTCGTAGACGGGCACCCGGACGTGGTCGTTGGTGATACAGACCTGAATCGCCTCCTCGACAGTCGCATCCCGCGAGACGGCGTTCACGTCGAGTCGGGGCGTCATCACCTCCTTGGCGATGGTCGAATTGAAGGTGAAGATGCGTTCGAGCATCTCACGTTCTTCCTCCTCGATGACGCCCTCGCGCTCGCCGGTTTCGATGATGTCCTGGATCTCATCGCGGGTGACGTACGGCGATTCGATAGCCGACGAGCTGCCGATCAGCTTGTTGACGATCCGGGTGAGACGGTCGAAGACGACGATCAGCGGAAACAGTAGATACTCCGAGAGCTTGAGCGGCCGGGAAATGCGCAACGCCCAGGATTCGGTGTTTTCGACGGCGTAGGATTTCGGCGCGCTCTCGCCGAACAGCAACACAATAGCCGTAATACCGAACGTCGCCGCGATGACCGCCTGGCCCTGGGTGAGATACAGCCCAAACAGAGCGGTGGCGATCGACGACATGGCGATGTTGACGATGTTGTTGCCGACGAGAATCGTCACCAACAGCCGGTGGGGGTTGTCTTTGAGCCCCTTGACGACGTCGGCGTGCTTGATTCCCTCGTCGACCATCGACTCGATGCGATGTTGGGGGAGCGAAAAGAAGGCGATCTCCGAAGAGGAGAAAAATCCCGAGAGCCCGATCAACACGAGAATCGAGAACACACCCAAGACGGTGATCGTCCCGGTGTCGAAAGCGGGTAGCTGCAACGCCGAGAGCAGAAAGGAAGCGACTGGAAGCGATAAACCCATTGTCAGTGATGGTTGCTCGGCGCGGGAATTAAGCGTTGTCCTCGTCACCCCAGTAGGCTGTGGTTTCCATGTGAGAACGGCACAGTAAAGCGTTCCTACCACGTACAGCCGACAATGGCAAAACGGCGTTGTGACGGCTGCGAGACGAAAGTCAAGATCGCCGGCGGCATCGGTGATCTCTGGAGTTTCGACTTCTCGCCGACCGGCGGTATGATCCTGGAGCTCGCCGACGGCAGCGAGCATTTTCTCTGTTTAGCGTGTGTCGAGGAGCTTCCCGATGACCACGAACCAGGAGCCGACGACGTTGCTGCCCTGCCGAATAAGAGAGACCAGTAGGGTAGTGTCGGCTGTCGGTGGTGATCTCGACCTCGTGGTAGCATCCGTATGTTTTTGCCCGAGGACGACACACCACCTGCCGTGAACCCCTCGCGTATTCTGGACGAGTTTCCTGCCCCGAGCTTTCGCGGTCCCCAAAAGCGGGCACTCTCCGACATCCGCGAGGCGTACGACGCCGGCAACGACGTGGTCCTCGTGCGTGCACCAACCGGCAGCGGCAAATCCCTTTTGGCGCGGGCGATTATGGGCTGTGCCCGCAAGCTCCAGGAGGCCGCGCCCGCTGAGGTAACCGGAGCCTACTATACGACCCCGCAGGTCTCACAGCTCGATGATGTGGCTGTCGACGACCTCCTGGACGAATTTAATATCATCCGCGGCAAGAACAACTACAGCTGTATCCTGCCGGGTGAACACGAGACACCCGTCAACCAGGCCCCCTGTGCCAGAGAGAAGGGCTTCGACTGCACGGTCAAACACCGCTGTCCGTACTACTCGGACCGGGCAATCGCCTCCGGCCAGCCGATGGCCGCGATGACGCTCGCCTATTTCATGCAGACTGCCGGCTCGGACGTCTTCGGTATGCGAGATGTGGTTGTCATCGACGAAGCCCACGGCCTGGCCGAGTGGGCCGAAATGTATGCGACTATCGAGCTGTCGGCCCACCGCGTGCCAGTGTGGGGCGGCGTTGAGATTCCGGATATCAACGCTGCCCACAACCCCGTCGAGCGCGCTTCAGCGTTCGCCGAACGGCTTGCGGACGTCTGTTCGGCCGCTAAAGACGAACTAACGGGCAAACCCGAACTCACTCCCCAGGAGGTCGCCCGTCGGGACCGTCTTGGCGAACTCGTCTCGGAACTTCAGTGGTTCGTCGAGGACTACCGCAGCCCCGAGAGTCCGACCACGTGGGTCGTCGACCAGCCCAGCGGCGAGGGAGGGCCGATCACGATCAAACCGCTCGATCCAGCGCGGTATCTCTCCCACACTGTCTGGGATCGCGGCGAGAAGTTCGCCCTCCTGTCGGCGACCATCCTCAACAAAGAGGCCTTCTGTCGGCAGGTCGGCCTTGATCCCGACCGCGTCGTACTCGTCGATGTCGAACACACGTTTCCAGTCGAAAACAGACCCCTGTACGACGTAACACAGGGCAAAATGACCTACGAACACCGTGATGAGACGATTCCGAAGATTGCACGCCTGATCGTCCGGCTGATGGCCCACCATCCCACCGAGAAGGGAATAATCCATGCACACTCGTATGCCATCGCCGAGCAGTTGACCGAACAGCTCACTGCCTTCGGCGTCGGCGAGCGCGTGCGCGTTCACGACACTAATAACCGCGATGCGGAACTGGAGTCCTGGAAAGCAAGCAGCGACCCCGAGCTATTTATTTCAGTCAAAATGGAGGAGGCCCTCGATTTAAAGGGCGATCTTGCCCGCTGGCAGGTGCTCTGTAAGGCTCCCTACCAGAACACCAACGATTCACGAGTCGCCCGCCGACTCGAAGACGGCCAGTGGGCGTGGTACCACCGAACCGCCCTCCGAACAGTGATCCAGGCCTGCGGACGAGTCGTCCGCGCGCCTGACGACTACGGGGCGACGTATCTCGCCGATTCGAGCTTGCTTGATCTCTTCGAGCGCGCCAAAAGCGATACGCCGCCGTGGTTCACCGAACAGGTCGATCGGCTCTCGACGCCGGAGCTTCCCGCGTTCGATCCACAGGCGGCACTCGCCGGCATCGACGGGACTGCCCAACTGCGGCGCGGTCGCTCACAGGCGAGCAACGCGGGGCAGACCCGAACTGACGCCGACGCGGAGCGTCGACAGAACCACCCCTTGTCGGATGTTTGGGGCGACGGCTAACTGCCAGCTGACAGTTAGAATACCGCCGCGCCGTATGCGAGCATCGAGGTGAACATGATGGTCGCAAAGAATATGGCCATTATTTTCTGTCGGTCCATATCTATACTGTTGGTCTGAAACATCTTATCAGTGTTGGGGTTTCACTCGTTCATGCGCCCGAAACCAGACCAAGGTTGACAAAAATGTGCTAAAATATACTTTGCTAGTGCGTTCGTTTTAATTTGAGCCATCTACATCGTTTGTATGGCACTAATTCTCACGAAAGGTTTAGATACACAGCCTCTGTACCGAGTGTATGGCAACACACAGCCTGTCGACCGCGCTGACGCTGTACCGCTGTGGAACCCTCACATTCAGGCAGGCAGCAAGCCGCGCCGGCCAAACCGACGACGCCTTCGCACGCACACTCGCCCGACACGGCATCCCCACTCACGACTAACCCCGGCCCGCACACCAGTAATCAGTATTTAACAATCATACAGAAACTACTAGAATTTCGTGTAGCGTGCGCTCAACTGGACGAATAACGTATCTCAACATAACTCAAGCCACCTGGCCGTCTGTCTCCGATCAGGTCGTCCGGAGATGGCCCTGGCGTGGCTCGTAGACATCACCCTTCCGACGGAGCTTTTCGATCTCGGCCTCGGCTTTCGAGGCGTCCATTCCGATCTCGCCGGCCCGATCAAGCACCTCATCCAGCGGCGCGCCCTCTTCGAACTCGTCTTCGATCTCGGCGATCAGTCCCTTGATGTTCTTGATCCGATCCCGCTGGGTTTTCGAGGTGCCTGTCTCGACAACGTCGGCGTCAAACTGACCCGTCTCGGGATCGACGCCGATATCTTTGAGGCAGGACCGGACAATCGACACTGAGCGTTCGGCATCATCGACCTCAACAGTATCCGAGAGCCGAACTCGTGCGCTCGCCTCGGCGAGTCGAACGAGTGCTTCGAGTTTCCGGGCGGTGACCGGGATCGGTGCGTCCTCGTCAGCCCCTTTCGAGCGAAGATCGACGTAGAACTCCCGAATCGTCGCTTTCGCCTCGTCAGTCATTGTGGGGAAACACGACCGTTTGGCGTGGGCGATATATTTGCGGAGCAGTTCGGCATCGATATCGGGAGCGACCTGCTCGGTTACCTCGTCGACCTGCTGTTGGGTGAACTCCGAGGTCGGGACGTTGGCGCGCTGGGTGTTCAACTCACCGGCGTAGTTCGTTTTGAGGATGTGGTCGGCCAACATGCCGTCGTGGTCGGGGTCGGGCTGGTCGGTGACCGTAAAGATGAGATCGAACCGCGAGACGAGNGCGGGTTCGAGATCGATCTGCTCGCCGATGGGTTCGTACTGATCGAACCGGCCGTATTTGGGGTTGGCCGCCCCGAGCAACGAACACCGGGATTTGAGCGTGGCGTTGATGCCGGCTTTCGAGATGCTGATCTCCTGTTGTTCCAACGCCTGGTGCATTGCACTCCGGT
>SL_4KL_010_BRINEDRAFT_10000515_pt1 | contig 19830 bp, 22 predicted proteins | sample SodLak_010_BRINE_2_FD_10664 | JGI IMG/M metagenome (IMG submission 10664)
ACATCTACATAACCTGCTACAGCACGCGCATCATATCGTAATTGATAATCAAATGAGCTTGAAACTCTTTCAAAGTCAATTGTATGTTCACCCGGAGATAAACCTTCTTCAGAAATAGTACATGTTTGATTTGTTGCAAATTCAGAACCTTGACCACATACATTTTGTCCATTTATTAATGTACTAGGATATGATTGACCTTCGTCTTCTACCCATTCAATATCTACGGTATATCCTCCTGAAGCGGCTCTAAATCTAAATTCATTTTCACCTTCAGGTAAAGAATCAATTTGCACAGTTTGTGGTTCTTGGAATGAATCTTTATCACTCACAACTTGTTCTCCTTCATGGTAAATTACAGGATTATCTATAACAGAATCAGCGTCCCATGAAATAGCATAATCAATCGGAACATTATTTTCTGAAGATATATTCATAGTTGTGTTATCTGGTGATATTTCTACATTCTGACTCTCCGTACTTTCAAGTACGCCATCATATTCAAAATCTGTTATATTATCTTCACCCATATCAATTTGAATATCTCTTGGGTTATTTGATTCTGTATATTCAATAATATAATTTGTACCATTAATATTTCTTTGTTCAACATCTATTTGATTATTACCGGGTTCTAACGTATCTAAAGAACATTCACCATTTGTTGATGAAACTGTACAATCTTTTGTTCCATCATTATTTGTGTCCACACTAACTTCGCCATCAGAACCAATATCTCTTAATTCGCTTTCAATTTCTGCTTCACCATACACAGGTTCTGAATCACCAACTTCTAAGAAATATGGTCCTCTATCATTGATATACCAAACATTTGTTCCTTCTTCCGATACAGATGTTGAACCCAACTCATTTAAACCTCCAATTTCTTTTTCACTATTTGCTTGGAAGGTATATTGTCTTGATGCAGCTTCTTCACCATTGAGATAAAATACAATTTCTTCTGTAATATCATTACTTGCTGTATTTTGAATTGTAGCATATTTTTCAATTGTTTCGCCTGAATTTGGATTATCATCACTAAATGATATATCATTAATTTCTAAATTATCATCTAAAGAACCGAAATGAGGAACATCTTCATCAGCACTAACTGTATCACGCTCTAACTCCATTATCATATTAATTTCATCTTCTTGATTTAAATCCATAGCTGTTCCATCTTCTCCTTCATCTATTACATTTTCATCACCATTGATTTCATATGAAAAATCAACTAAATTTGAATTATTAATTATAGATGCATCCCAATCTATTCTATATCTGCTATCTTCATCAATTTCTGACAAACTATATTCTTTTCTTACAGTACCATTTTCAGCACTATGTTGTTCTGATATAGAACCAACAACAGATGAATCAATATCTCCACCATCAAACATTATTTGAGCATCTTCTATTGGAATATTTCCTTCAAAATTATGTTCAATTGTAGAATCAAATATCTCTCCTGTTAATTCTCTATCATCTTCAACAGTAACGGGTTCAATTTGCATATTTGCCGTCGTAAAATCATCAACACCTGTGAAAAATGTTATATTATTTTCACCTTCCCATGTACCCGTTTCTTGTTCAGATGCTTGTGAAGTACCATCTCTCATAGTAATATTTACTTTACCTAACGTTTCCTCACTTGATACGAAAATTGATTCTCTAACATCATCTTCTGGAATTTCAAATGTTTCTGATTGAACCTCTGAAGAACTTTCTTCTGTCAATGTTAATAATATTTCTTCTGCATCCATATTACCAATAATATCGTAATTTACAGCTTCTTGCGCGTATTGATTATTAATTATTTGTTCTTCTTCTGTTGCAGGAGCATCTACGCGAATTTGTTCTGATTCAGGTGCTACAGGCATTAATATAGTTTCATCAACATTTGAAGAAATTTCATGTTCTCTTTCAATATTATCTCCTTCAATTGGTGAAATTGTAAAATTCAAATCATTTATATTATGTGGATTTTGATAATTTATATGTATGTTTGAATTATCTACTGTTTGATTTATATCAAATGGTTCAATTTCTTGCGTCTCAAAATCAATCGTTTTATCTTCTCCTTCTAATTCAATTTGTTCTCCCGGCGGTGCAAAATCTAATTCTGAACTATAAATATATACGTCATATGTTCCATCATTTATATTTTCAAAAGTAAACTCATTTTCATTGCTATCTAATTCTTCAACAGTTTCACCGTCAGAATTAATTAATTCTGCATTTAAGCTACTTATATCATCATTCAATTGTCCTGTTATATTTGATTGTACAGTATCATCTGACGTATCTTCACCCATAAATGGAATTAATCCAAATTGTGATAACATAAATATCAGTCCACCAAAAATAAGAACAGTTCTAATTATAGACGCAGCATTAAATTCAAAAGAAAAAATATTTTGTAATGAATCCAATGAAGAACTTTCAGGCATTTGTCTTTTAACTTCATTTTCTGGTAATCCGTAATGATAATCACAATCGGTATTTGGACAACGTGTTGCTTTTATTATCTCAGAAATACCAGTATATTCATCAGAATAAGCAGGGTTTTCCTCTAACCCTTCTCTATCACACCTAGGACACATCATTTCATTCCTATTTTTGGTGTTTCTTTCATCGGGTTGTTTCATTGTTTATATATAATTGTTCTTATATGTCTTTATATTTATTGTTTCTAAGTTAGATGATAATTAATAAATAATATTCTGTTTTTAAATAAAAATTATTGTTCTATCTTAGCTTTACCTGTATGAACTGTGTATTCTTCTGTACCATCTAATGTAATTACAACTGATTCATCATTACCGTCAATTTCTAAAATATTTTCTTGATTAGATAATAAACTTTCCCACGTTTCAACATTAAATGTTGTTTCAAATTCAATCTCAATATCTTGCGTTTCAAATTGTTCATCTTCATCTTCTTGACTTATATCTACTTCTTCACCACTAATGGTCGTTGTTTCTAAATCTCTATCGGGAACTGTATATAAAACCGTATTCGGAGATTGTAATGTTATAAAATCTGTTTCATACTCAAATAAATAAATATTATTACCTCTAATAAATCTATGTGTAGATTCATCAGAACTAATCTGTGATTCATCTTCTACAAGAGCACCGTATTCATATTTAAATTTTGATTCAGAACGTTCTATGTATGATGTATCATACTGAAAACTAATCATCTGGTCAGGCAATCCAGATACTGTTGTATCTGCATTTCTAATCATAATTGGATTATTATCAAATTCAACAATTGAAAAATGACCTATTTTATCTTGAAATCCAGCAATTTGAAAATCATATGTAACTTTTGTATTAAATGAATTTTGATGCACATCATTATTTAAAATTGTATCATAAGAATTATCTTGAAATTCTACTAAATCACTTCTTAACATATCATGATGTTCTGACTCTGCATTTTGATTTAAAATAGGTACTTGTGTAAATTGAAACCATGTAATAAAAGCCACAAATAACGCTAATAATAATAAAGCTCCAATGACTACACTTTGACCAGAATCACGTCTAGATTTAATCATTATATAATATATAAATTATTATACATAAAAATCTAACTATAAACCATTTTTATTATTCTTTTGTATGAAATGTCGTTAAAACACTATCATTATCATTCATAACTACTACTACACTAATTCTCTCACCAGATTCAAAATTATGAATCGAAGAATCTACTGTATATGTTTCACCCACTTCACTTATTCTTTGACCACCTATTTCTTCACCTTGTTCATTAATTAAATATAACTCATCAACATTTTGATTTTCAATAATTGTTGTTTGAACTTCGTCAGATGAAATCTGTATATTCTCAACTTGAATATCTGGTGAAGTTGAAAAAGTACTTTCACCAACATCAAAAAATATTACCGATGCTACAGAAACTAAACCAACAGTTAACGCAACTAAAAGAACAACCCCAATAACAGGTGAAATAGCTCTATCAACACTTTTTTTACGCATCTATAATTATAATGTAGATTAAAGACTAAAGAAGTAACTACAATTTAATATTACTAAAAATAAAAATTAAATAATTGAGTAATTCAATTATTCGAAGTCGTAATCTGTTGAAGTAAGAACTTCTGTACTACCATCTTCTAATTCAGCAATTACAGATACCGCACCTGTCTCTCCATCAAGGTTCTCACTGTCTATTGTATCAGAACTACCTACTTCACCATCATCACTAATTACTTCGTCTTCATCATCAATTTCGCTATCTAAGTCTCCTCCCCAATCAAAGGATGCGACGTTTTCGTTACGTACAATTGTTGCTTGTACACCGTCTTCTACTTGGTCAAGTTGGATTGTTGCGTCTGCTGTGTCGGAAACATCGGAACCGATGTCAAAGACAATAACTGTTGCAAGTGCAACTAAGGCAACTGTTACAGCGACTAAAAGAATTACTCCAATTACTGGCGATACTGCGTCCGTTTTTTCTTGTGCTTTCTTAAACATGCGCAGTATATAAAGGAACCCCATACCCTATATTATTAATCCACGTTTGATTTTTATAAAAATAATAATTTAGAATAATACTTCAAGTAGTGTAAATACAAATATTGTTACTGTTGTTAGTATTAAAACATATTTAAATCCATTTTTTGGATTATTATTTTCCATTATTCCACTTACAATACCCGATACAAGAGAAAGCATCATAACGGTATGTAATAACACTCTATTGAAGAATCCTGTTGGTAGTGAATCAAAACTACTTACTTCAGGGGCATCTTCTTCATCTATGTCTCCTTCACCTGTAGCTTGTTCAGCTACAAATCCAAAGAATACAACGTCAATAGCAACTAATACGAGCGTACATATCATTATAGATACGAATATTATTGCAACATATGCTTTAGCTTTTCTTTCTCTTTGTTGTTTTAATTCATATAATGCTGTGAAATCATCTGCGATAATTTTCATAACAGTTGATACATCTCCAGAAACACTATTTGCTCTTGCAATTAAATCAACAGCCTGAGATATTTTTGGTGTTTCAAGTTTATTTGCGAATTCAACGAGAGCATAATTAAGATTTCCAAATACTTGACTTTTCTTTAGTGATTTTTTTAATTCATCATAAAAATTACCTGTGCCTGATTGTGCTGCCGTACTAATAGCTTCATTTATATTTAAGCCTCTTTTGTTTGATTCTTGTATGTTATTTAACATTTGAGGTAATTGTGTTTCAATTCTTTTTATTCTTCTTTTTTCTCTTTCATATAATAGTGTCCATGGAGCTAAGATAATTAGTAAAGGAATATAATATCCGTATATTGTTGCTTGAAGTGGTATTTCATTCCATTCTTCAGCAGTTAATGGTATAACATTTGTTTGAATCATTATGGATAGATAGATAAATACAACTGGTAATGTTATTAATAATGATAATGATGAATATTTTTGAATTTCATCTAAATAATCTAACCATGATTTATTATTTTCATGTTTTAAATTATTGGAAACTTGATATAATAATAGTGGTTTTTGTATTTTATTTGTGTTTGTATATTGGCTACCTAAAATATATATTACTAATGATATTATAAGTCCTCCCGCAGGAACATGTAAATAAGGTACCATTTGTGTTAATGGTCTATTGAAATCCCCTGTCATTGCAGAAACAAGTTGAAGCACCATAATAAATATTGGAGCAAGAACAAATGTTACAATGTATGCTTCGGAGAGCATTTCAAGAGTATTGAAATAAGATTCTTGGTCTTTTTTCTCTTGGTCTAATGCTTGTTGTGTTTTATTTTCCAGATATGAACTTACATCACTGCCTGTATCTAAAACATTAATTAGTCCTTGTAAAAAGTCTTCTAATTCGGTACTTTTTGTTTGTTTTGCTTGATTTTGAATAGCAGATTCAAGACTTTGATTTCCGTATTTTGATTGAGTTATAATATCATCAAATACTTGAGATACGTGCGTGTACGTGTTTTTAGAATTTGCAAGTTCTTCCATTGATTGTGTAATTGTTAATCCACCTTTTGTTAATGAATATAAAAACAAGTATGATTGAGGTAATATTTGATTTATTTTTCTTGTTTTTTCATTAACGTAGTATACAGGAATATATAATTTATACACAACAAATGCTAATGTTAATAGCGGCAACATAATAACAATAGCAATATTTAATAATAATCTTGAATCAAAAAATTGTTCTGGTAAAACTTCTTGAAGTTCTTCTGTTGGTATTAATTGAATTCCATCAAATTCTATATTTGGATTCAATTCAATAAGTATTTCTATAATAAATTGAAATGAACTATAAAATGTTGCGATTATTATTCCTACAATAACATTATTAGTTGCAATTTCTGTAATAGTATTAATTATTTCTTCTGTTGATATTGTACTTTCTATAAAGTCAGCACTTTGTGATATAATATAAAAGAATACCTCTGTTAAGAATCTAATTATTTCGATGAATATATATATTATATTTGCATTACTAAGAATACCTGTAATAATACTTGTTATTTCAGAAAGACCATACGTAAAAAAAGAATATGTAAATAAGATTAAAAATAATGTTGTTATTCCAAATATTATTGTTTCGAAAGGTATTCTAGATATATAAAATCGTGATGGTTTTTTTGAATATATATTTGTATAATCATCATAATCTGTTTCTTCAATAATATAATCTGTAATTGGTTTAAATATAATGTATGAAGATATATCTATTTTTTTATCAATAATTTTCTTTTGTTTTTCAAAATATTGTTTAATATCAATCATATTTACACCAATATATCTTTTTCAATTTGTTCTAATACAAGTTGTTTATTATTCATATAACGACGAAGTATTTTCGTTACCTGTACATAATCAATAACATCTTCTTTATTTTTTAAATAATTCAATACTTTTTTACGTCTTTCAAGTTCATCTTTAACATCCTGATTCGTCCAATTTTTTGCTGTTTTGATTTCATTAAGAACTCTAGAATCATCTAATCTACTTTTAATCGTATCATTTTCAGGATTATATTCATAAATTGTTTTAACTTCTAATTTATTATTTTTTTGTTTTACACTCCCAATTTCTACTAATTTTTTACATCTTCGAACATTTTCTCCATCTGCTTCTGTTTGAACTTGAATGCTCATAATATCAAGAGCCGTAATCATTTGTCTTGGGAGATTAATGGGTTCATGTTCAAGACGATTGATAGCAGATGAAACATCATCTGCGTGCATAGTACTATAAGTCGTGTGGCCTGTACTCATAGCTTGGAATAGTGTTTGTGCTTCTTTTCCTCTAACTTCACCCACAATAATATATTCTGGTCTTTGTCGTAATGCATCTCTTAATAGAGAATACATATCAATTTCACTTGTACTATCATTTCCGAATGCATCTCTTGTAATACTTTGTAACCAATTTGTATGTTGTAGTGTTATTTCTTGCGTATCTTCAATAGTAATTACTTTTGATTTTGGTGGGATAAATAATGAAACAGCATTCATTGAAGTTGTTTTACCTGAAGCCGTACCTCCAGCAAAAATTAATGATTTATTATTTTGGATAGAAAGCCATAAATAAGCCATTTGTTCTAAAGAAAATGTTCCAAAATTAATTAGCTCAGTTGGTGTTAATGGTTCTTCATTAAATCTTCGAATTGTAAAATTACTTCCTTTTGGACTAATTTCTTTAGCTAATGTAAGTTGTACACGATACCCTCCGGGTAATCTACCAGCTACATTTGGTTGTGCAACACTGATATGTTTACCCGAACGTTGTGCTAACATAGATACAAATAAATTAAGTTCTTTTGTTTCATATACGATATTTGTTTCCATATCTCCATATTCACTATGGTATATAAATACGGGGATATCTGGACCATTACAAGATATATCTTCAATATAATTATCTTTTAATAATGGTGTCAATTGATTATACTTAACCATATCTCTTATAACAAAATAAACTATTTTATCTATACTTTCATCATCAAATTTTGATTCGATAGTTTCTTTGTTTGATTTCATACCGAATTTTTTTGAAATTTTATTTATTTCAGTTATTGGATTTTTCATTTCAGAAGTAATGTATTTATCAGTATATTCCATAGATTTTTCTTTTAATTGTTCAACAATATCATCTCTAGATTGTGAAATAACATCTACATCTTTTATGTATTCTTCAATATCTGACATAACTTTCCATCGGATATTTTGTTCGTATCTATTTAATTCGGGAGATTGAACATAATAGATATAATCAGAGTTTTCATTATCATATAATATTTTTATAGATTCTCTTTCTGTTACTGTATACGTCTCTATAACTTCACAACTTTGTATAAATTCATCTGAAAAAACATTGTCCTGAGAGTTCAACGATTTACTAGATTCAGAACTAATAGAATTCATTGGTTAATTAATAATATTATTTTATTTACATAAAGGTCTTTCCTACCTATGGAGCCTATCGATTATCACAAATTAAAATCGAAATATTATAATACAACGAATACAATATATAATATATGCCATCATATGAATCATACAGAAATGATGTATGGGAATTACATTCTATTTTAGTTGATGATATGTTTAAGTCAATTGCATTTAAACATTTTGAGAATGTAAAAGGACACAAAGTTTCACAAGTATTGCCGGGTTCAAATGAACAATTTGAATTTGAAATTAATAAATTTACAGGACATATTGAAACAAAAGAAAGAAAACTATATAATCTAAGTTATGATGGTGTTGGTTTAACAAAGAATGGTCTAACAGCAAATCCATATATATTTGATGATATTGAGGATTCATTTCATAATGCATGGGAAAATATTATTGGTGAAATAGAACTTGGAAAACCAAGTTATAATGAAGTCCCGATTACGCGAAAAGAATTAAGTCAAAAAGTTACAGATGTTCAACGTCAATTTGATGTTGTATGTTCAGACCCTCGTTTAATGGATTTAGTTCAATCAATTCATGACAAAAATTATCTTATTTCAGCTAGATTTTTAGGTGTTGATGAACCTCAACATCTAATGACGCCGGGTGGCGGTCATGAATTATCAAATTTATTTACAAATGGAGATATTAAAATCTGTTATATGGATAGAGATATTGCTATTTTAAAACCCGAATATAATCATGAAATGCGTGCGAGAATATTAAATCAACAAAGAAGGTGGCAAAGAGTAACTCTTAGTGGTGAACAACCAGAAGAAGCTGTTGTTGTAGGATATGATGATACGCCTGTTGGATTATTTGCTCATGTTATTGATGGTACAAGAATTGAAGAAGGACAAAAAATATCTCGTGATTATATTCATCAAGTGATGGGATTTGATAGAAATTATAATCAACATGAAGAAAATGTATTACGCATGAATGTTGGTGAAAAAGTTAGACTCCAAGGAGATTTAGGTATTGAATACATGGGTTCTATAGAAGAAGATAATGCAGGAATTTGTTATATTCCTTTAGATAATCACTTAATTTCTCTTGAAAATGGAAAATTGGCCGAAAATGAAACTTTAGAAAGAGAACCCGTAACAGTAAATATTCCTAATAAAACTGTTATGAATATTGCACATGATGAACATGAAAATGTTATTGTTGAAATTGAATCAGGCCAATATAAATTTTATCTTCTTCCAAGAGGATTACAGTTAGAAGAAGATAGACCAGATTGGCCTGAACCTGAAAAAATTACTAATTAAATTTAGATATAGAAGGTTATTTATACGTAGAGAATAATAGTTATATGTACATGAGTCAAGCATTAAAAACGCAGATTGTATCAGAAATCGTTGATGAACAAGGCAAAATTTCAGATATTGAATCTGGAGAACAAGAACCAAATATCAATATTGATATTAACATTAGACAAGATGACCTTCAAATGTTCTGGACAGAAGATACGCAACTTCTTATCCGAACAAGTGAAATGGATGAAGATATGTATATCCAACCAATTCCAAGTAAAGATGGTTTTAAATGTGAGATTGTATTTATGCCAGAAACACAACTTACAGAAACAGAACCTGCTTTACCCGCAGAACAGCCAGATGTTAAAACATCTTCGAATATTGAAATTCGAATGGATTAAATAACTTTATTTTCGGATTATATAATTAGATTTACACATATACAGTAATATTTATAACGCATCAATCATAGATATTTATATGGAATTATTTTCAAATATTCAAGAAGAAGTTGGTGAATGGAGTTCGAAAAATTTCCCCGGTCAACCAGATGTTAATCCATTACTTGGTTCCGGTGAAGAAGTAGGAGAACTTGCAGAATGTATTGATTTTGATTCAATACCGAGTGAACAAGAATTTGATGCTGTAGGTGATGTATTAGTTTATCTTGCAGATTTTTGTGCTATAAGAGGTTTAGATTATCAAAAAGCATATAATATGTCTCAAGATATAGAACCTGAACATGATGATTTTTTCAGAGAATGGTCTGTTGCTGTTGGAAGATTAAATCGTTCTGTTCTTAAACAAAGACAGGGTATAAGATTAGATGAAGATAGAGTTGGTGAAGAAGCAGAATATGAAGCATTAGCTAAAATAATATGTGCTATTAATGAGCTTTGTAATAAAAGAGGATATACATTAAAAGAAGTTATTAAATTCGCTTGGTATGATGAAGTAGTAGACCGTGAATGGGATAGTTCATATCAGGATTAATTAACTATATTTTTCTCAATTAAAGAACTAGCGTGTTTTAATTGATTAATAATAGATTTTATTTGTCTCTCATATTCTACATTGTCAAATTCATTTAAATCAACAGACTTTAACTGTTCTATATGAGCATTAAATTCATCTATTGACGTATAAAATCGCACATATCTTAAATTAGGATTATTTTTCTTTACATGTCCAAAACCATCTTGTATTCCATTTCCATTTTCAAGAAAAAATAATGTTTCAAGAAGTTCTGTGTGTTCAGATATTTCTTTAGCAGATTCTTGAATAATTTGGTGAACTTTGTCTCTTTGAGCTACAGAGTCAAATTCAATGCAGACGCTCATATGTTACGGATGTGGTTATGAATGTATATATCTTTTGATTTTATAAATTATTGATATTTTTAACAGGTCTAATAGCTTCTAAAGCTCCATAATCGAATGCTTTTGGATTATTACCCATCATACATGTTTCTATTTCATTCAAATATATATTATTATATTTCAATTTGTTATAAATAATTTTTGCATATGGTCCATGATATTTATCTAAACCAAAAGATGTAGATAATCTAGGCATTCGAATCCACTTACTTTGTGAATCATATTCAATTATCGGAACTAGTAAATCTGATACGTCTCTTTCTTTAGATATTTCCCATACTTCTATTTCATTTTCATTTTGTTCTATACCTTTACCAACACCTAATTTTAAAACATAATTCGAATTTTTAGGGTCTTCGATAACAAGACGCGCAGAACCTACACCTAATACAGTTATGTCATTTGATAAATCTTGACGTAATTTTTTAGGAGATGGATAAGCATTTAAATTTGAATATATATTTTTCAGTTCCCGCATTATAATACAATTGTATAAACAAGGTTTTAAATTTATCTATTTACTATACGTGAATCTTGTTAGGAATTCGATATCTATCTTTAGTTTTATATCCATATAAAAGCCCAATAAATAGTCCAACAATATGTGCTGTATGCGCAACATTACCCATTACACTACCCATTGATACAATACCTACTATAGATAAAAATACATATCCAATTGTAATCATCCATAATGGAATCGGAACAATAAAGTATAAATATACTTTCATATTAGGATTATATATTGTAAGTGCTCCAAGTATACCAAGAATTGCACCACTAGCACCCAAAACACCAATTTCGGGTGTTCCAAGAATTACATTTAAACTTATTTGTGCTAATCCCGCTATAGCTCCTGAAAATATAAATAAATATAGAAAATTTCTAGAACCGATGTGTTGTTCTAATATTTTACCGAAAAATAATAAAATAATTCCATTTCCAATTATATGCATTATATTTGTGGGGCTGTGTGAAAATATAGATGTAATTATTGTCCAAAAATGTTCTATATTATTAGCTTGTAATACAAATAATAAATCATGTACATTTGTATTAAATAATACCAAAACACTAAGTTGTAAAATATATGTAAAACCAATTATTCCAAGTAATATAGCCCATATATTTCCTTCATATTTTGAAATTTTTTTATTAATTTTAGTATCTGTTTTGTTTATAATTGAAGGTTTTTGAGACTTTTGAGATTTTATATCTAATATTATTTGTTTAGAATTTTTACCTCCTCTTTTTAATCCGGGGCAATCATGATTTTCAGGTAACCTATGGTTTGAACAAAAGTTTTTATTACAACGTCTACATTGATATGGCATACTAACATCTTCTTCACAATAATAACATTTCTTCATTGAATTAAAATATATGTTTTATATAATAAAAAATTATCTTTAATTAAATTGGGTGTGGTTATAAATAATTTGATATATTATTATATAATAATTAATGACAGATAATAAAGATGAAATAAACAACTTTATTGAAAATAATGACGAAAAAGAAATAAGACAAATTATTGAAATTTCAAAAAATCAAAAAAATTTTACGTGGAAAGATTTTGATGATTCTATATCACCACAAACATGGGGAAATGCTATTCAAAAACGTGTATTAGAACCTGTTAATTCTAGACAATATAAAATTCAACATAGAGAATATATTGAAAATAAATTATCTGTTGATATAGAAAAATCTAAAGATTCAGAATATATAGAAGGCAGAATAGATTCTAAAGATAATAAAAAACAAAATAAAGAAGAGAAACAATTAGAAAATTCTCAAAACAATGACAAAGAAAATATAAATAATAAAAATAACGATAATAAAAACACAAATGATTCAAACAATAGTAAAAACGAAGAAATGACTGATATTGACGAAGAAGAATTACCTGATATAAACCCTAAAGATGCAGATTGGACGAAAATAGATAAAACATTAGGTATGATATCATTTGGAAGCGTATTAGGTTTTACTTTTGAACCAATTAGAAATACAATATATTATGTATTAAATATTCCATTAGATTTACTAGTTAACACTATACCGTTTTATATTGTTATTTTAATTTTAGCATTTTTAACTTCTTTGTGGTCAATGTATATAAAAGAAATATATCTTGATACATCTACAAAAGATTATAAAAAACATATTAATAAATTAAGTGCAGAAAATTCGTATTTTCAAGTTGCAGAAGATGCCACAGCTAAAGAAGAAAATGAATTTATAAAAATACAACAAGCAATGCTTAAAACACAAACAAAACCATTTGTTTGGAGTTTATCGATAACATTACCTATTCTTGTATGGATGTTTACGGTGACATCTGTTGTTGGATTAGGTCAAACAATAACATTTCCAATTTTTGGTGAAACTACATATTCTGGATTTGTATTTCTTATATTCCAAGCATATATATTTTGGTATATAATTTGTTCTATAATATCTAGTCAAATAATTAAAAAAATATTAATTATCATGACTCATTAAAATGAACAGTTCGTTGTGGGTATGGTATTGTAATATTTTCTTTTTAAGGAATTTATGTAATTTTTTATTAATAATATTTTGAACTTTTGGTTTCTGGTTTGGTAATTCAATCCACACAAATATTTCATAATCAATAGACGAGTCCCCAAAGTTTCTTAAATGAATCTGAGGTCTAGGATTATTTAAAATAATACTATTTTCTTCATTAATAATTTCTTCAATAGTACTATTAATAACGTCTTGAACTTTTTGTAAATCTGAATCATATGATACACCAATATCAATAGATATTCTAAATGCGTTTTTTGGAGATGATTTATTTCTAATTATCGACTTATGTAGTTTTGAATTCGGAATAGTAACACTATCTCCATCTAATGTATGTAAGACTGTACTGCGTATAGATATTTCTCTAACCCAACCTCTTGTATTTTCATCTAATTCGATAAAATCACCGGGATAATATGTTTGGTCAGCATATAACGCAAGACCACCAAAAAAGTTTTCGATTGTATCTCTTGCTGCAAAACCAATAATAACACCAGCAACACCAGCAGATGCTAATATTGGCGTAATATCAATATTCCATACATTTAAAATAAGAATAATTGTAAATATAATTGCTATAAAAATCCATATATTTTCAACAATAGGTATTACCTCATGACTTTCTTTTTCTTGCTTAATTGTTTTGTGTATAAACAAATTACCAATCTTAATAGTTCCCCCAACCTAAACTAATATAATTAATGTTCTTATTATATAATCATGCCATGGATTAAATAAATTTGTATATATAGATAATTCAATTGAATACCAAATTGTTATTAATGCCGTTGTAAAAACTAATGGAATTTAAAAGTAAGTTAATATTTTATCTTTATCTATATTCATATAATTTGTAATTTTAGATATTATTATGGGTCCAATATAGTATATAATAATAGTTAATAATAAACCAACAATTAAAGAAATAATTGATGAATTTAAATAATTAATATAATTCATAATATCATATACGTATTTGATATTGTTAAATTTGTCTGTAAATCAATAAGATTGATATAGATATACAATAAATAATACATATGGTAAGAACAGATACAAGAAAATACACAGAAGATGATGTACTACAATTATTAAAATATATTTCTGAACATGAACCTGTTGAAATTAATGATGTAATTTTTTCATTTGGTCCTGAAATCAACTCAGATATACAAAAAGCAATTGATTTATTGTATAAAGAAGATATTATTGGGTCAAAAGAATCATTTTTAAAAACACATATTGATTTTTCCCCATGGGACACAATTATCTATGATGGTATTTCAGATTCATTTATTGGCGTAGATGAGAATAAAATGCTATATTTAAAAAATAAATCGTATAAAAATTACAATCTCAATCCTGTAAAAGTGGAACATAAAGTATAAATTTTGCGCCACCAGATTTAATTTGTTTATATTCAACAAAACCACCCATTGCTGTTATCGACCAATATAAAATCCATAAACCAAGACCATCTGTATGATTTAATTGTGTTTCTTCTCCTTCTTTAACTATATCCCATGATTCTTTATTATATTTGCTATTTTCATTCATTAATTCAATTTTAATTATATTGTTTTGGAATTTACTAACATAAATATTTATTTCTCCATTATTTGAAGTAGTTAAATTATTAATTGTTTCTCTAAATACCATAACAAATAAATCACCATATTTTACTTTATTGTCACAATAATTATCATCCATTTCCAAATTAATAGTATAATTATCATATGACTGTATTATTTTTCTAATATCACAAAATTCAAATTTTTTAGGTTTATCTTTCTCTGTAATTAAATTTCTAATATGTGTTATTTTATTACTAATCTTTTTTATCTTCTTTGCTCTATCAGATATTGCTCCTGCAGCCATTCTATTTTGACTGTAATCAGAATCATCTTTTATTATATCAGCGTATCCTTCTATTACGTTTAATGATGTTCTGAGATTATGTCTCAAGACCCGATTTAATACATTTAATATCTGTTTATTTATCATTTTTTCTGTAATATCTTCTTGAATAATAACATATTTTACAACTTCTCCCATTGAATTTAAAATTGGCGTAATTGTTTGTTTAGCATTATATCTTTCACCTGTTTTTTTAATATTTGTTAATTCTCCTTTCCATGTTTCTTTTTTATTTAATACTTTCTGTATATCATTGTAAATTAGATTATTTTCATTACGTGGATTAATAATGTCTGCTTTTTTTCCAATTGCTTCTTCTTTATTATATTTTGTTATTTCTTCAAAAGAAGGATTTACATATTCAATAACCCAATTTTTATCAGTCACAAACATAGCATTTTCTGATTTTTCAACATGTTGTTTAAATACTTTTTTTCTTTTTTCATTTTCTTTGAATTCTGTAACATCTTCTTGGAATCCAAGATAATGCGTAATTTTACCGGAATCATTTTTAACCGGAGATATTGTTATTCTATTCCAAAATTCTGTTCCATCTTTTTTATAATTTAATAACTCTACGGTTTCAGATTTTCTTTCATCAATTGCTTTCCTTAATTTTTTAACAGGTAATTTTGATGTTTTTTCACCTTGTAAAAACCTACAGTTTTGACCAATTACATTATTTCTATCATATCCTGTAATTTCAAGAAACCCATCATTAACATATATTAATGGCTCATCTTCTAATTCCATATTTGCAATTGTAATTCCTACAGGAGCAGAATGAATAGCACTATCTTTAAGATATTTTTTAACATCATTATTTTCGCTTTCAAAATTAATAAAAATAGTTTCTATAACTTCTTCTGATGTATTGAATTCACTAACAGCTATAACGGATTTTTTATTATCATTTATACATTTCAATTCGATATTTTGTCCAAGTTTTTCGTTAGACTTTTTAACATTATTAAATAAATTAAATAGACTATCCCAATCTCTATCTACAACAAAATTAGATAATGGTTTTCCTTCAATTTTATCTTTATCTAAACCTATATAATCACAAAAGATAGGATTCGCATGAATTATGTTATCAATTGTATGTTTAATCATACCACATTGATTCTCAATATTATTCATTATTAATAAAGTAAGTATCGTATATACATAAATGTTTACATACTATAATATAGTAAATAATTCAACTAAATAATTAAAAATAAAATATCTAAGTTTATAAAAATAAATTATATAATAAAATATTATACAAATTAACATCTAATCCTATTCTTAATTTTTAGACGAAATTATATAATATGAATGAGTTATTTAATACTAATAATTCAGANTATAACAAAATTATTACATTAAAATAGAATTAATTATTCGTAAAACATTTAACAGGTCTTTATGTTAGTTATAATATGTCTAATAATTTAAATAAACAATTAGAAGTTCTTAATTCATTTATGAAAGAACAACAAAAACTTGTAGATAAATTAGGAGATAAAAATACAAAATCTAGTAATAAACGCAGAGAAATTATATCAAAATTTAATTTAGATTATAATGCATTTGAAACATATTCAAATCATGTATATAATAATGCAGATGAAGAATATATTGGTTCATGTAATGATGTATTAGGCCCTGATGGTCATAATTCTGTATATGGGGTATTAGATAATATAGCTGGTAATTTTAATAATATGTATTCTTCAACAAGAAATACATATTCTATGATTGATGAACCCGGTTTTCATGAATTTGATGATAGAGCAAAACAAATGTTAAAACGCAGAAATAAAGATGACCGTTTTAAATATATTAAAAATTCAATAAATCAACTTCACTCAGAAGGTAAATACTTGCCAAATATTGATGACCACCCATCAAAAAATAAAGTTCTTAAAAACTTAGATGAATTAGAACAAATGTTAAAACAAATAAAAAATTTATCTAATAATTAAATTAAAAAATTTATTTATATAACAAATTTATTAAGGTTGTTACATATAATTTAATTTAATGGCTATATCTACAGAAGTAAAAAACAAACTTAATGAAAATGCAATAAAATATTACATGGCAGAAAAAAATAACAATAAAGAAAAATTAGATAAAGTTTGTGATAATTTAAATATTGATAAGTTTGGATGGGATTGCATTGGAAATGGTAGTGGAAGAAATGTTTTCGATATGAATATATTTGGTTATGATAAATATATTGTTAAACTTGCGATTCATCATCCACAATATGATGGTATTAAACAAAATAAACATGAAATAAAATTATGGAATACAATGACAAATGAACAAAAAGAATTCATTGTTCCAATTATCGATTCAGGTATAAATAATTGTTGGATAATTATGCCTAAAGGTAAATCAAATCCGCATATAGGTTATGATTGGATAGTTGATGCAAAATATTGTTTACATGGTTTAATATGGAAAGAAGATATTAAAGAAGATAATATTGTTACAATAAATGGGAAGCCAAAAATTTGTGATTATGGAACACCACCACAGTAAATCAATAATTTTAAGAAGTGTTAATATATATTTAATATATGAAAGAATTAAAAATAGCATTAAAACAATTAGAAGTAATTGACAAAAATAGAAGACAGTATAATTCATTATCGTATGAGAAAAAAGAAGTGATGAAAAATAAAATTGAAATTGTATGTGAAAAATTATATTCGAATCAAGAAAAAGTAACATTACGTAGTTTTCTTAATCCTTTAGATTTACATTTTGAACCAGAAGAATTTATCGAACAAAATGATATTGAAATCTCACCAAAAGTTATTTCGATTACCGTTTATTTAGATTGGATTCCAAAACTGTTTACATCCGATGAAATGAATGATATCTTTAAAAAATATATCAAACCACATAGTAAAATAACACAAGACGAATATTTTATGGTTGAAGAATATATTCACCGATATTATTGATTTAAATGAATATTTAATTCGTCTTCTAATGAACTATCAAATATAATATCATATACTTCATCAATATTATTATATTTTAAAATTTTATCAATACTTTTTTCAGGATTTCTTTTATCTAAATAAATCTCCGTAGAACCAAATTCACAAGAAACTTCTTTCAAAACCATAAAATTAAGTCTTTTTGCTAATTCATTTGTATTTACAAGCATTAATATTTGAGAATAATTTAAATTATCATTTTGATTTGACAGTGAGATATCTTCTTTTTCAGAACTGGAAAGATATTGTGAAATCGTATTATTAATATCTTGGATAAGTTCACGAACTGTTGTATCTTCAGGAAGATAATCTTGATTCGTTGTTACGGAAATTATCCAATGAATTGAAAACGTATTATTATCTCTTAATTGAATATTAAATACAACTCTGGAATCTGGCAAAAAATTAATTTCAAACTTTTTCTTACTGTTTGTAATTAATGTCGGTGTATTAATTAATACAGGGTCAGAAAGCCAATCAACTAATTCCGATTTAACATATTCATTAATATCTTTACTATTGAGATACATATACTAAGATATATTCTCTAAATAAATAAAACTATTTATTTTCTTTTAAAACATCTAATAATTTATGTTTTGTAGAAGGTTGTTTATCTTCTATATCTACAAAATTCATTAATTTTTTATTTAATTCAGATGGAACTCTATCTGCAAAATCGCCTTCTAATTCAATATGTGGAACATAATAATTACCTGCGGGTATATGAACATATAACTCTTGAACATCATATCCATGATTTAATGCAATTGTATTAACTCTTGATTCAATAGATTCCATATTCATACATAATATATAACATACTATATAATTAACTAATCTTCTAAATAATCAACATTACCAAAATATTTCATGTACATAAGTTTTCCATTTTCAAAAATAGCATAATCAGGAGCAAAAATATCATTTAATGTTTTTTCAACATCTATTTTTGTATTCAAACAATAATCAAAAGAAGGATGGTCGATAGAATACATATATTCCTCTTGTACGGAATGTTCTGTAAATGGTTTAATTTTATCTTTATTATTACGAATTAAATCTCGTGCTTCATCTATATCCTTGGTTTCAACTAATATTTCGACTGTAGGACCGTATCCAGCACCTTCATATTGACATCGAATAATTGACCAATTCATATATAACGTTAATAGATTACAATTTAAATAGTTTACTGTTTATGCATACGGACTTCATTGGCTATTCCCGCA
>SL_4KL_010_BRINEDRAFT_10000516_pt1 | contig 19803 bp, 22 predicted proteins | sample SodLak_010_BRINE_2_FD_10664 | JGI IMG/M metagenome (IMG submission 10664)
ATCGTATCGGGGGGTGGAAGCGGCCACGAGCCGACACACGGCGGCTTCGTCGGCGAGGGGATGCTGGATGGTGCGGCAGCCGGTGAGATCTTCACCTCGCCGACAGCCGACCAGCTAGAGGAGATGGTACAGGCCTGTGACGGCGGTGAGGGGGTGCTCTGTGTCGTCAAAAACTACGAGGGCGACGTGATGAACTTCGATACGGCAGCTGAGATGGCCGAGATGGAGGACGTCGAGGTCGCGCAAGTGGTCGTCAACGACGATGTCGCTGTCGAAGATTCACTGTACACGAGCGGTCGACGGGGGGTCTGTGGGACGATTCTCGTCCACAAGGTTGCCGGCGCGAAGGCAGCACAAGGGGCGGAGCTTTCGGAAGTCGCCGCGGTCGCCGAGAAAGTCATCGACAACGTCGGAACGATGGGAACCGCACTCACCTCGTGTGTCACCCCCGAAAAGGGTGAGCCGACTTTCGACCTCGGTGAAGAGGAGATCGAACTCGGCATCGGGATCCACGGCGAGCCGGGAGTCGAGCGCGTCGATCACATGCCAGCAGACGAGATTACGGACGCACTCACCGAGGGCGTCCTTGATGATCTCGACCTCGACGACGGACAGGAGGTCATCACGATCGTCAATGGGATGGGTGGCACACCACTGTCGGAGCTGTACGTCGTCAACCGTCGGCTCCAGGAGCTGATGGACGAACACAACCTCGAGGTCTGGGATCAGTGGGTCGGCGACTACATGACCTCGCTGGATATGATGGGTTGTTCGATCACCGTCTGTGCCGTCGACGAAGAGATCAAGGAACTGCTCGAAGCGCCAGCTGACACACCCGCGCTGACGGTGACGGAGTGATCGGTGGTTCGACAACGCAGTTCCAGCCCGAGGAATCTATGAGTGAACAACAGACGCAGACCGAAGTCGTACTGGAAGCACTGGAAGCGATTGCAGACAGAATCGAGGCCGAAAAGAAACATCTGACTGATCTGGACTCGGCGATCGGCGACGCCGACCACGGTGCAAATCTCAATCGTGGATTCCAGAAAGCGCTCGAAAAGACCGAGGGGATGGACGACGAGGAGCCGGCGAAGGTCGTCAAAACTGTCGGCACGACGCTGATCTCGGAGGTCGGCGGCGCGGCCGGGCCGCTGTATGGTGGCTCGATCATGAGCGCGAGTACGGAGCTGCAGGATGGGATCACCGCCGAAAGCTCCATCGCCTTCGCAGAGGCGTACCTGAACAAAGTTCAGGATCGTGGCGACGCCCGCATCGGCGATAAGACAATGGTCGATGCGCTCGTCCCCGCTGTCCACACCTACAAGAAATCGATCGAGCAGGATGATCTGCCGCCGCTGACAGCACTCGCGAAGGCAGTCGATGCGGCAGAGCGTGGCGTCGACTTTACTGTCGGGATCCGGGCAAGCAAGGGCCGGGCCTCCTATCTCGGCTGGCGATCCGTTGGCCACCAGGATCCGGGCGCGACATCGACGCTTTATATGCTCGAAGAGCTGCTCGACGTTGCTGCAGCACATCTCGACGGCGAGATCGACCGGGATGCAAGCTCACCGACGATCCCCGACGAAACACCGGAGGATGAGTAGATGGTAAGTATTGTTGTCGTCTCCCACAGTGAGAAGGCAGCGGAGGGAATTCGTGATGTCGCACAGGAGATGGGAGGTGATGCCCGCATCGTTCCCGTAGGTGGTGATCCCGACGGGGGGATCGGCACGACCGCGCCGGCGATCGAGGAGGGGATCCGCGAAGCGGACGACGGGAACGGAGTGCTGGTGATCGCCGATCTCGGCAGCGCCGTGATGAACAGCGAACTCGCAATCGAGATGGTGGGTGAGGAGATCGACGCCGAGATTGCCGATGCGCCGATCCTCGAAGGAGCGCTCAACGCTGCTGTTGCTGCCGCACAGCCAGACGAGGAACTCTCAGCTGTCCGTGAGCGTGCTGAAGAAGCCCGCGAGCTGCGCAAACTCTGATCGCTGCGCTAGGAACGCCCCAGAATCTCTTCGACTTCTTTTCGTTGCTCGGCAGCGAGCACACGATCAGCGAGTTCGCGTGCCTGTTCGCTGTCGATCTCGCTGATCCGTGCTTTGATCTCGGGAACAGTCACCGCACTCGCCGACAGTTCGTCGAGGCCGAGCCCGACGAGCAGTTCAGTCAGTTCGGGCTCGCCGGCCATCTCGCCGCACATCCCGACCCAGGCGTCGCCGTCGTGACCACGTTTCACTGTTCGGTCGATCGCCCGCAGCACCGCCGGCTGGAGGGGATCGTGCAGGTCGGCAACGCTGTCGATGTCCCGTTGTGTTGCCATCGTATACCCCGTGAGATCGTTCGTCCCGATACTGAGAAAGGAGACACGAGCAGCGAGTTCGGCGGCCATCTCGACGGCGGCCGGTGTCTCGACCATCACACCGAGCTCCGGCACTGCGTACTCGACTCCCTCGTCGTCGAGCTGAGCGGCAACATCCTCGACAAGCGAAATGGCTTCATCGAGTTCCTCGACAGTCGTGACCATCGGGAACATCATCGCGAGGCTGGCATCGTCGTTACCGCCAGCAGTCGCCCGGAGGATCGCCCGGAGCTGCGTCTCGAACAGGTCGCGGTGCTCGTCGAGTGAGAGTCGAATACCTCGAACACCCAGAAACCCGTTCTCTTCGGGATCGAGATCCAGATACTCGATCGGTTTGTCCCCGCCGATGTCGAGCGTTCGGACGATCACGCGCTCGTCGGCGTCGAACTGCTCGCGGACTGCCCGGTACTGCTCGTACTGCTCGGCCTCGTCGGGTGGCGCTTTACGGTCGAAAAACAGCAGTTCACTCCGGAACAGACCGATCCCATCTGCCCCCTGTTCGGCGGCATGTTCGGCAGTCTCTGGCGTCGTCACGTTCGCCGCGACCTCGATCGGTCGTCCATCGGTGGTCGACACCTGCTCGTGTCGAACTGGCTCCTGTTTTGCACTCTCGATAGCTTCGATCGTCTGCTCGTCGGGGTCGACGATCAGTACGCCTTCGTTGCCGTCGACGGCGACGCGCTCGCCGGCAAGATCGGCAAGCCCCTCACCGAGACCGACGACGGCCGGGAGCCCGATCGAGCGGGCGATAATCGCCGCGTGTGAACTTCGCCCCCCACGCTCGGTCGCGATCCCGGCGACATCGTCGAGATCGAAGCTGACCGTATCGCTCGGTGTCAGTCGTTGTGCGAGGACGATCGAGCCCGACGGAATATCTGCGGTGTCGTCCGCGCCCGTCAGCACTCGAAGAAGTCGATCCCGGATATCCCGGAGATCGTCGGCGCGTTCGGCCATCATCCCCTCCATCGCTTCGAACTGTTCGATCCCCTCGGCGAATCCTGCCTGAACGGCCTGCTCTGCAGAGTTTCCATCCTCGATCGCGGCTTCGATCGGTGCTTCGATCTCCGGGTCGGTGAGAAACTGCTGGTGGGCGTCGAACACCGCTGCCTCCTCCTCGCCGATGCGTGCTGCGACACGCTCGCGTTCGGCTGCCAGTTCATCGTTCACCTGCTCCTGAGCAGACTCGAACCGTTCCCGTTGTTCGGCTGGATCGTAGTCGCCCGAGTCCTGACTCACCTCGGGCGAACGATCGTACCAGTATGCCGTCCCGACGTCAGCCCGCGGTGTGACGCCGACACCGGCGAGGCGGCGCTTACTCATCTTCTTCGAGCTGGTCGGCAGGTTTCTGCAGTACGGCTTCGAGTGCATCGAGTGCTTCTGCTGCATCCGGCCCCTGTGCCGTGATGCGAACCTTATCACCCCCCTCCACCCCGAGGCCCGTTACCGCCAGCATACTGTTCCCCCGTGCTGGTTCTCTGTTTGCGTCGGCCGGCCCAACAGTAATCTCGGCGTCGAACTCACCCGCTGTCCGGACGAACGCCGACGCCGGCCTGGCGTGCAGCCCCTGTTCCGGAACAACCGTGACGATTCTCTCCATACCGATCATATTTGGTACGCCACGGCTTTAGTATTGGCCCCAAATCGGGTGGCAGCTGCAGTGTTGTTGGTTAATTTTCGGCTCCTGTTTCGTTTGAGGGATGGACGTTTTAACTTCGGTGAAGACAACAAGAACTCCTTTCTCTCTCGGTGATCTGAATAACTTGGCTCAATCAACTTGGTTCAGCCAAGTTAATCAGATCTACCGTTGGATTGAAAGCTGTGAGCGGCAAGAAGGCTCCGCAACTGAAACTGCTCATGCTGTAGTCAACTTCACGGCACTCTCAGATCCGCTCTGGAACAGAATCGACAGTAACGTACTCGGTCTCGCCATCACGAGTCTCCAGTTCGACCTCGCCGGTCTCCCGGAACTCGTTGCCGATGATGATCTTCTTTGGAATTCCGAGCAGATCACTCTCCGCGAACCGTTCGCCGATCGACTGATTGGGGTCGTCGAAAAGCAGCGTCCGCTCTGGACCACAGTCCTCGTAGAGATAATCCGCGACCGCCGCCAGCTCGTCGTCGTACTCCAGCGGAATGATCGAGGCGGCGTAGGGCGCGACCACACCGGAGCCATCAGCCGACCACCGGCAGCCGTTCTCGTCGCTGTGTTGCTCGACCAGCGCGTAGATCAGGCGCTCGATCCCGATTCCGTAACTCGCCATCAACACATCCTGACGCTCACCCTCCGCGGTGTCGATTGCCAGCCCCATCGGCTCGGAGTAGCGTGTTCCAAGCTCGAAGATGTGGCCGATCTCGATCCCCTCACCAGCCGAAAGTGTCCCGCCACACTCCGGACAGTCATCACCTGCCTCGAGATCACTGTTCGGCGATTCACTTGTCGCACCGAACCGGCAGTCGTCTTCGGTACACCATCGGATATCCGCAGTGCCAGTCTCCGCGAGCGCGAAGAACTCCTCGGATTTGCTCTCGCCCATGACGGTGTTCTCTGCCTGAGCGATTGCGAACTCGATGCCCAACGCATCGAAAATCCGGATGTACGCCTCCTTGAACCGCTCGTAGTGCTCGACCAGCGATTCCTCCGTTCTGTGGAGGCTGTAGGCATCCTTCATCGTAAATTCCTTCGTGCGAAGGAGCCCGCTTCGGGCGTGATCGTCGCGGTGTTTCGCGCCGATCTGGTAGAAGGTCGCAGGCAGATCCTCGTAGGAGCGGATCGTTCCTTCGACGAGGTGGACGATCCCCTCCTCGTGGGAGGGTGCGAGACACATCTGTTTGCCCTCGCGGTTTTCGAGGGTGAACATCTCGCCGTCGAAGTTCCCCCAGCGGCCGCTCTGTTCCCAGATCGCCTTGTAGTTNAGNTGTGGCAGNCTGACCCGNNGAGCGCCGATCCGTCGCATCTCGGTCTCGACGTGGTCGATCACCTCCTGACGGACACGCTCGCCCGTCGGGGTAAAGCCGTAGAGGCCGCTACCGAACTGCCTGACGAGGCCGGCGCGGAACATCCGACGTGCCGTCTCGCTGGCCTGTTTTCCGGGTTCGCGGCTCGTAAACAGCGTCGTCTCACTCCGTCGCATCTAGAGGGGAGGACGCGATTTTGCCGTTTATAGCTTCTGTTGCAGAAACGACTACTCTCAGCCGGCACAATAAATAATACGTTCCAGATACAATGCAAATACAATGCCCGTAGACTTCGATACACACTCACTGGAGGAAGGGCGGGTCGATCTCACCGAAGGAACGAACGCTCGGGAGATTCTCTCCTTTCTGTTAGCACATCCTGGTGTCGGCTTTACGCCAGCGGAGATCCACGAACGAACCGGCGTTGCACGCGGTAGCATCAACCCCACACTCTCACGTCTGGAAGCGGTTGGACTCGTTCGGCACAAAGGGGATTATTGGGCTGCAAGCGAAGACGATCGTCTGGCTGCGGCAAGTGCGTCGCTGCTTGGGATCGATGCTGTCGAGGACGACTACAGCGACGACTGGTACGCATCGAACTCGGACTGGGCGGACGACCTGCCGGATCTGAGCGACGAGGAATGACCTACCCGCAGGGTGCAATCGTCGTTGCGACAGATTTGCTTGGAAGCAATGCGAGTCGCCCGTATCTCGTCGTCTCTACGGACGAACACCCGTTCCATACCGAGGAGTGTATTGCAGTTGTGGTAACGACGACCGCTCGCTCGACGGCGATCAAACTGGAGACTGATTCGTTCGCCGCAGGGTCACTGCCCCGACAGTCCTACGTTTCGCCGTGGAATCCGGTGACGCTCAAAACCGGAATGATCACCAAGCACGTCGCGACAGTCGAGCAGTCCATCGTGGACGATGCTGTTGCTCGGCTGAATACGTATTTCTGAACAACACCGGCAAAAGAGAATCCGTCTATCCTGATTCGAGCGACTCGGCCGTTGATTCGCTTCTAGTCGAGCGATTCGATGGTTCGTTCGGCCCACTCGACTGCGTAGGCGGGACCGTGATCCAGATACGCCTCGGCGTCGAGCGCGTCGAACGGCGCGGGAATCTCGCCACCATGCTTGATAGCGCTGCAGGCGAGTTCCGTCGCCTCCGCAAAGGAGAGCCGTCCCCGACTAATCAGCCGCGACAGCTTCCCCAGGCGTGGTTCGAGCCGTTCGCCGGCGTCGATCCAGGCGTCGAACAGCTCGCCATCCCAGGTCGCGAACAGCTCGCGTGTCTGTAAGCCAAGGTAAGCGTCGTAGCAGGCCGCTGCAAGCTGGTAGGTTTCGACAGGGCTGAGTCGCTCGCGGGTCGCGTCGGCAAAGTCGACATACTGCTCCTCGAAGAAGCCGAGGAAATGTTCTGGCTTGTCCAACCCGACTTCGACGAGCGCTTCGGCAACGAGAAACTGTGTGAACGATTCGGGCGAACTCTCAATTCGTGGTTTGCAGAAGATAACTGGTGGCTTGGTCTGGTGAGTCCAGACAACGCTGCCGTCGCCGGGCATCCCGATCGTCAGATCCGTGCTGGCATACTGCTTGAGCACTTCGGGAGCATCCGCCGGCAGCCACTCCTCGGGGTACTGTGCCGGATCGAGGCGGTCAGTCAGCAGGCCGAGCTCTTCGGCCTGTGGGGCGGGAATCGTCTCGAAGTCGCTCGCGCAGTCGAGCACCAGCGCGTCGGGAGCGTGGTTCGCTCTGATTGTCCAAACCGGCTCCGAGAGGTTACGTTCGCTGAACATCAGGTGACAAGCGCCATATTGACAACCAGCGCGACGCCGACGAGCAGTGAAATTCCGACAGTTGCGAGAACGATCTTGGTGGCCTTACTCATACGTCTGGCTTTCCCGAGGATATACAAAAATGCACAGATTCTCTCGTGGCCGTCGCAAACGCCGGGTTAAAACGACTGGGCGTAGAACCGACGTGCATGTCAGCTTCGGAGCTCGTGGCGGCAGTCAAAGAGACCCTGGCGGTGGACACCGAGGAGTTCGAGGAGAAAGCCAGGGCAGAAGCCGAACAGCTGAAATCGGAGGTCAAAGACGGCACCTTCGACAACTCGGAGGCGCTCGTCGGGCTCGAAGTTGAGCTGTACGCCGTCGATTCGCGAACCGATGCGCTCCGGCGGATGCCCCGTCAGCTGCTCGGGCTCATCGGCTTCGAGAAAGAACTCGGCTTGCACAACGCCGAGATGCAGACGACCCCGCTGCCGCTGACGAGTTACGGTCTCGACGCACAGGAAAAGGAGATTCAGGCACACATCGCGCCAGCGCTCGAAAAAACCGGCGCAGAGAACATCCAGCTCGTCGCCGATGGTATCTGGACAGTGCCGCCGACCGGCGAGACGGCCGGTGACTATCTCACCGATTCGATCGAAGAAGATGGGATCCGGATTGCGACAAACATGACCGACGCAGTCCGGTATCACACGATGGCGAACACCGCCTATCCGACTGGCTGCACACTCGATGCACCACACGTCTCACTGGAGGCCGAGACGGTGATGCCAGAGAGCCTGATCACGTCGATCCAGCCACACTACCAGGTGCCCCACGCACCGGATCTGCCGATCTACTTCAAATACGCGCTGCGTGTTGCCGCACCACTGCTTGTACTCGGGGTCAACGCGCCCTTTTTCCCACCGGATCTGTACGACGACGCACCGGATGAGGAGATTCTAGCTGAAGCACGGATGGAAAACCGTATCCACATCTTCGAGTCGGTGCTGAATCCGCCTGCTGACGCGCCAGAGGAGCCGAAAGTCTGCTTCCCGCCGGAGTTCGAGACGATCGAAGAGACGATCGACGACATCGCGAACGACACCTGTATCATCCCTGCGGAGGTCGACGAGACCGACCGCTTCGACGACTCCTTCCGGCATCTGCGTCACAAACACGGCAGCTACTGGCGGTGGGTTCGGCCAGTTTTCGACGGCGCGACGCGGTCGGCAGCAAACGCTCGGATCGAGTTCCGCCCGCTGCCCGCACAGCCGACTGTCCGGGACTGTGTCGCCTTCGAGGCGGTGTTCGCCGGGTTGATGGAAAGCCTGCGCCGCCGAGAACATCCGGTCAGACAGCTCTCTTGGGAGCAGGCAGAGGAAAACTTCTACGCTGCTGCCCGCGACGGGCTGCAGGCGGAGCTACACTGGATTACAAACGACGGCGAGGAGACCACTGCGATCGACGAAATCTGCGGGGAATGTTTCGAGTTCGCCCGCGACGGACTGGAGCTACGCGGGCTTTCGACCGAGGAGGCACGCCGGTATATCCGACCGCTCCGGGAACGGCTCGACCGTCGGACAACGCCTGCACGCTGGAAGCACAACCACGTCAAAACGGCTGTCGAGGAGAACGTGCCACTCACCGAGGCGATCTGGGGGATGCAAGCCGAGTATATCCGCCGCCAGCGCGAGACGCTCGTCGAGGGCTGTTTCACCGACTGGCTCGACGCTGCCAACCGGTAGTTACAGGACAGTTCCTGACGCACAGAGCGTTATGTACCGCTGTTCGTCCTGTGACCGCAGCTACGCCGAGTCAGCCGACGGGCCCTGGCGGTGTTCCTGCGGGGCTGCGCTCGATTTCGAGGACCGACCAGTGCCGGCTGACCCACCACCGACGATCGACCGCGACGACGGTATCTGGGCGTTCGAGGAGTTACTCGCTGTCGATCAGCAGGTCACGCTTGGCGAGGGCTGGACACCGCTGGTCGAACGAGGCGAGGCGATGTACAAACTCGACTGGCTCTTTCCGACGGGGAGTTTCAAAGATCGTGGTGCGGCGACGACGATCTCGCACGCGCTCTCGCTCGGCGTCGATCATGTCGTCGAGGACTCCTCCGGCAACGCTGGTGTGGCGATCGCAACCTACGCTGCCCGCGCCGGCATCGACGCCGAGATTTTCGTGCCCGCCGACGCGAAACCCGGTAAACTCCGGGCGATCGAGGGCACAGGGCAAACAGTGCGTCGCATCGAGGGCTCACGACAGGACGTGACCGACGCTTGTCTCGATACCGTCGGGGAGACGGGCTGGTATGCGAGCCACGCCTGGCAGCCGGCCTTCTTCGAGGGAACAGCAACAGTCGCCTACGAAATCGCTGCACAGCGAGACTGGACTGCGCCAGATGTGTTCGTCACACCGCTTGGCCACGGCACGCTCTTTCTCGGCGCGTACCGCGGCTTTGTCCGGCTGCGGGAGGCGGGCTGGATCACCGAAATACCACGGTTGTACGGCGTCCAGGCGGCAGGCGCGGCACCGATCGTCGAACAGAGACACGGAGCCGAAGCTGCGGCAGGCGACAACGACGCTGCGGACGGCATTCAGATCCAGGAGCCCGCTCGCCGAGAACAGATCCTTGCTGCCATCGAGGAAACCGGTGGTGATGCGATCGCCGTCGACGCCGAACAGACACGCAGGGAGTACGACCGGCTCCACCGCGAGGGGTTTTACGTCGAGCCAACCTGTGCGGTCGCACCCGCTGGCCTGGAGACGCTCCGGGAGACAGGAGCAGTCGCTGCTGAGGAAGATGTCGTCGTGGCACTGACTGGTAGCGGACTCAAAACTAGTTGAGCGTTGGGTAGTGACGGATAGTCATAAATTCTATTTATTTTACTATCAATACGACAGATATGCATTCACGACGGCAATTCCTTCTTAGCGCTTCGATGCTGGCTGCCAGTTCGATCGCAGGCTGTCTCGATGACTCGAACGGGACCGAAGATACTGAAGAGTTCAGTCGAGAGGAAATCGACTGGATCGCCGCCTCGGTCGCAGACGAGGGCGCAGTCGAGATTCAGGCCGGGGATGCAACCGGCGAGCTCCCTGCCGATCCCCTCGGGCTGTCCGCTCATCCGATCGATGCAGATGCCGGGGCAGTCGAACACCGTATCGAGATCGAAGGATCAGCAGCACAGCAGCTCACTGTCCTTTTCGGCGACTTCTCGGCCGCGGAGGCGAAAGACAGTCTGTCTGCCGAACTCACTGCTGACAGTGAATACGGTGGGTTCGACCGGTACACCGAAGCGGACAGCGACAATGTAATTGGCCTCAGTGACGGTGCGATGGTGTCGGCGAGCACCGCATCGTGGTTCGAAGCTGCTATTGATGCCAGCCGTGGCGAGGGTGAGCGGCTCGTCGACGTTGACGACGATGTCGAACTGGTTACTGAGTCAGTTGACGATCCGGATCAGCTGATGATAGATCTCGGATCGGCTGTGTTCGGGGAGCAGCTCCTCGGTTTCGGCTTCGAGATCGGGCCAGACGAGTCGACGGGGACGGGAGTTGCAATGTTCGAAACCGAACAGGAGGCACAGGATGCAAAACCGGAGATACGAGAGACGAGCACTGCGGATGCCGAGATTGTGGTTGACGGCCGAACGGTTATGCTGACGGAGACGGTTCCAACCGACGAACTCGTCGATGACACACCTGATAATCCGGCACCAAACGTCGCGCTTGCTCCCGATTATACGACTGTCGATGGCCGTCTTGAAGCCGAGCTGCTGGTGAACTCCGCGGACGCCGATGTCGATCCCGACACGATCTACATTCGCGGCTCAGCCGTCGACGGGTCGGTTCAGTGGAGTGAGTTGGAGACAGAGATTGCGGCCGGCCAGTCGGTTGTCCTCCGCCAGCGCGAGGAGCTCGTCTCCGACCTAGTTGGAGAAGAGATTCGAGTCGTGTTCGAAACGTCGACGGACGCTGCGGTGCTCGCGGTATTCGAAGTACCAGATCACTCGGCCGACTGACTCGGCCACGACGCTGATTCATTCGCTCTGTCGTAGTTTCGCAAGTGCCTTGGTCGCCATCGCCGTCGTTTCGTAACCTCGTTCGCCGACAACTTCCCGTTCGGTGATCAGCCGGGCTGCCTGCAGCTCCCCGAGCAGGCCGTGGAGATCACTCTCACAGAAATCATACTGCGCCAGCAGTGTCCGAACCGCCATCGGCCCCTCCGCGTCGAGTTCAACCAGCAGCGCCAGCGAGCGGTCATCGTGGACCGCTGTCAGCAGTGTCTGGAGTTCGTCGGGGATGGGTGCCAGCACTGTCTCAACCGTTGATTCCTCGGTTGCCGGCTCCAGTTCCTCGTTCGGCAGGTGGAGTCGCTCACCCGTCTCCGGATTGCGAACCAGACTCGACTCGCTCGATTGTTTCAACAGCAGGTACCGATTGCCGTCCTGATCCCGGACCGGTCGCCTGCTCATTTGCGTTCCTCGCCAGTCGATTCCTCACTGCTTTCGTCGGTCGCTTCGGTCGTCTCATTCTCGGTGGTATCGTCTCTTTCGTCGGCACTGTTGGTATCGTCTCTTTTGTCGGCATCGTCTTTCTCGCCGGCATCGGCTTCCTCGTCAATGTTGTCTTCGCTACCTTCGTCGGTGTTGTCTTCCTCGTCGTCCTCTGTCTCGAACCTGCCTTCGGCCAGCCCAGTTTTCACAGCGCGGTACTGGTACAGTCCGTAGACAATCAGTGCTACCCCAAACGCCGCGAGCTGGCCGCCGAGGATAGTCCGACCCTCGAAGACGGCGAAAAGCACGCCGATTGTGACACTCAGCAGTGAGAACTTGATAACGAAGACGAGCCGCCAGAACCGTCTTCGTAGCTCCGGGTGGACATCACTGTAATCGGCGATCGGTGCGTCCCCGCTGGTGACATCCTCGCCCGGCGTCGGCACTTCAGGTGCCGATACCTCCGGCGCTTTCCCTCTCCGGGCTCTCGCCCTGACCTGACTGTCGTCGTCTGGTTCGAGGATCTCGTCCGGATCAGTGTTGAGGAGTTCGTCCGGATCTCCGTCCAGCGGGTCGCTCACAATCGCAGTACGGTATGGAGGAAAAAATCGGTTCGGATCTTACTCCATCTCGGTAAGCTCAACGGCGTTGTCGGCCTGTACCCACGCGAGTGGGTCTTCTGTGTCGTAGAGGACGACGCCTTCCCCTGTCTCATATGCGCCCGTTGCCTCTAACCGCCCGTCTTCTGGCAAACGATCGCTCACGGTTCGCTCGGTCTGCGTGTTCTGCTTGTCGTCCATGCCTCTATGCTGTGTCATGACACAACGTGGCATATACTTTCCGGCATCGTCAAATGGTACCACAACACGCTATCAGTCTCATCGTGGACGGTGGCTCTGTCCCACGGGCAACCCTGAAAAGGACCCAAATCAGTATCAGCTCGCCCGTTGGCTGCTCACCAGCTGCCGCAGGTGGCCAAACACGTACAGATACAGTGGTCTGACGAAGTAGTTCACCATTCCGACGAAGCCAGCGAGGCCGCCGAGTGCGCGTAGCTCCGGTGGTGAGGCATCCAGCATGGCGAGGACGATCACCGCACCGACAATCGGGCCAGCCCAGCTTTCCTTTGTATACCAGCCCAGATCGTAGCCGGCGACGGTCGGGAGCGTTTCCAGTTCGTCCCGGAGCTGCCAGAGTGCACCGGCGAAAAGAACAAGAACTGCTGCGAGTGCCAGTGAGGCACCGACGCCGGCAAAGCCTGGAATGATGAGCGTCGCACTCGCAACCAGCAATATGATAGTGACACGCTGGGAGCGGCGCTGCCAGTCGTTCATATCTGTGCTGAGACGGCCGACTCCCTAATCGCTGTCGAAGCCGGCGGGTGAGCTGTCGACACCAGCATATATGTGTATTTCAGCCACAACATTCCGTGTGACTCGCGAGAAACTCACTGCTGATCTGCGGACGCTGATTCAGGTCGTTCAGACACGCCAGCTACCCTTTCTGGCGGCTGCGATCGCCTACTACGCCTTTCTCTCTGTCGTCCCGCTTTTGATCGTCGCGCTAACACTCGCGACAGCCTTCGCCGGAGAGACACTCGCCGAACAGGTGCTGGCTGGGGCAGATGACTTTCTCACACCCGAGGCGGCGAGTATCGTCGAAGACACACTCGTCGAGGGTGAGGGTCGCGGCGGGGTGACGTTACTTGGGCTTGCTGTCTTGCTATGGGGTGGACTGCGTGTGTTCCGTGGACTTGATATCGCGTTCTCACAGGTGTACGGTTCGACGGATCCAAAACCCCTTCCCGAACAGATCCGCGATGCATTGCTCGTGCTCGTCGGCATCGTTCTTGCGATCGCGGCGACGGTGGTCGCGAGTTCGCTGTTTGCACTGCTTCCTGTTCCGTTCGCTGGCGTCGGCGGAACCCTCGGGTTGCTCGTCGTCCTGACTCTCGTCTTCTATCCGCTGTACTACGTCTTTCCGGCACCGGTGATTCCGCCTCGCGAGGCCGTCCCGGGTGCGGTGTTTGCCAGTATCGGCTGGACGCTTCTGGGGATGCTCTTTGGAATCTATGCGGCGAATGCGGGCGCACTGGAGCTGTACGGCGTGCTCGGCGGTGTGTTGCTGTTGCTCATCTGGTTTTATTTTGGGGGGCTGATCTTGCTCACTGGTGCGGCAGTCAACGTCGTTTTCGGCAAACGCGCGGAAGACCGGCAACTACAACAGGGATCGCTACGACAGCATAGCCAACGAGCGAGTATGAGCGAACCTGATGGGCCAACTGACGAGGATTCGCCAGACGACACGGGTGGTTCAGACACCGACAGCCACGCTGCGGGCAAGCCGGATGAGAGATCGGACACGCCCACCGGCAGACGCGACCAGGAGGTGAGCGCGCGTATCACGCAAGAGGATATCGACGAACTCCGGCGGGAACTCGACGAGATGGAGAGCCGTCTGGAGGAGCGGACTGTCAAGCGTGACGAACTCGAAAGCGATCTCAAAGGCGATCTCAAAAAATACGTTCGTTCGAAGACCCGCCGCGGCAAGGCTACCGGCTGGGGGCCGTATCTGGTCCTGTTGTACGGGACTGTGATGACACTCGGTGCCTTCTACTTCCTCGGCGGCGGGTGGGCAGTGCTCGCGATGATCGTCGTCTGGCTGTCGACGCTCGGTCTGTACACCCTGATGGTGCTCGTCGGCATGACTGTCTGGGGTGTCGGACTTCCGTTCCGTATCATGGATAAGGTCAAAAACCTCCGTGGGTAGCCGACCAGTTCGTGTTTTGAGTTTTTGCTGTAATCTGTGTCATCGGTTCTCGTTGAACTGCCAGTGTTTTGGTTGAGATAGGCGGCAAATTCACTGCGACGGTAGTGCTGGCACTCACTCTGAGAGACGTTCTCCCTCTTCGAACTCCGGCGTCGGGTCGTAACCTCTTTTTTTCTGCTCGACAAATATTTGTGTATGAATACGCTCATCGTCGGTTTTGTCCTCGCGCTGATACTTATTTTCATCTTCTTCGTGTTCCTGTTGATCCGTCGGAGCGCACAGGGGTTCAAGGAAGGCATGCAGGGAAAATAATCCAAAAAAGTATGGGTTTAGCGCCCCCTCTCTGAAATATGGATCCACGGGTTCGTGAACACGCGGAGATTATCGCAGAGCACTCGATCGATCTTCAGTCCGGCGACAACGTCGTCATTACGACCCCGCCGGTAGCCAGCGATCTCGCTGTTGCTCTCCACGAGGTGATCGGTGATTATGGTGCGAACCCCGTCGCTCTCAACGGAGACGAGCGGTGCAGCCGTGCGTTTCTCCGGTCGAGCGAGGAGTTTGAGACGCCGGAACACAAGCTCGCACTCGTCGAGGAGACTGATGTCTACATCGCTGTCCGGGCGAACACGAACGTCACCGAGACCAGCGATGTCGATCCGGAGACGAACGCGAAACTCCGCCAGGCTAACCAGCCGATCATGAACGAACGCCTCTCGAAACGCTGGTGTCTCACCCAGTATCCCGCGCCAGCAAACGCTCAGCTCGCTGAGATGAGCACGGAAGCCTACGAGAACTTCGTCTGGGACGCGATCAACAAAGACTGGGACGCTGTCCGCGAGCATCAGGCCCAGATGGTCGAGGTTCTCGACCCCGCCGACGAGGTCCGGATCGTCTCCGGCGACACCACCGATGTCCGCATGAGCATCGATGGCAACCCGGCACTGAACGATTACGGCGAAAAGAATCTGCCGGGTGGCGAGGTGTTCACTGCCCCCGTCGTCGACAGCGTTGAGGGGGAGGCACTCTTCGACAAGCCACTGTACCACCAGGGTCGCGAGGTGACCGGTGTGTATCTCAACTTCGAGGATGGCGAGGTCGTCGACCACGCCGCCGAAAAGAACGAAGAGGTGCTGACGGAGGTGCTCAACACCGACGAGGGGGCGAAACGACTCGGCGAGCTCGGGATCGGGATGAACCGCGATATCGACCGCTTTACTTACAACATGCTCTTCGACGAAAAGATGGGCGATACGGTTCACATGGCCGTCGGTCGTGCCTACGGCGACACGGTTGGCGAAGAGAACGAACGAAACGAGAGCGCGGTCCACGTCGATATGATCGTCGATATGAGCGAGGATTCGCGGATCGAAGTCGATGGTGAAGTCGTGCAAGAAGACGGGACTTTCATTTTCGAAGAATAGCACCCGCGAGCGGCCGTTTTCATCGAAGTTTTTCAAGCCGAGTCTGGGCTGTTGTCGCAGAGGAATTTCTCCGTGAGATTCCCGAAAAGAGCCCATAATTATTGCACTGGCAGTCCTCTCAAGAAACATGTCACCGGAGGGGCCATTCGATGACAACATCGAGGACGTCACAGCGCTGCTCCGGCAGGCACAGGCGACCATCGCGGCTCGCTACGAGCAGCGCATTCATGAGGAGTACACCAACAGCGAGCAGTTCGCCGCCCTGTGTCAGTCATGGGCCGAGAGCCACGATCATCCCGCGAGTCCTCCGGAAAGCGAGAAGACATTCGATATTGCGGCCAGAAAGCGAGTATTCCTGCGTCTGGCCCGCATCCTCTGTTACGAGCGGCTGCGACGCCAGCCCGATACAGCCGATTCTTTCGAGTCCCTCTCGGAGTACTCACCCGAAACGCTCGGTGAACAGCTACGGACAGCGTTCGACGAACTTCTGGCGGCAGACGGCAAGCAAACGCCCTACCGATCTCACAGTGAGTTTCTGCAGGCGATCCCCGAGACTGCCGGCGAGCAGTGGCAGCGTGTGATCGAACGAGTCGAGCAGGCACCACTCACAGCGATCGGCTGGCAGACGCTGGGTTCGCTGTACGAACACTCCATCCCGACAGCAGCCCGTGAAGCGGACGGGCAGTTCTACACCCCCGGACCGGTCGCCGAACTGCTCACCCGATGGGCAATTCAGTCCTCCGACGATGCCGTCCTCGACCCTTGCAGTGGATCGGGCGCATTAAGCCGGGCAGCCGCGAGACGACTCGCTGACCTCGGTGGAGGCGGGCAGATTACCGCTGTAGATATCAACGACCTGCCCAGTTGGCTCACGGCCGTGAATCTGCTCGGAAGCGACATCGACGAGTGGACTGTCTACCACGCAGATTTCTTCGGTCTCGCTCCCGAGCGCATCGTCGACGATCGTCGGGTCGGAGAGCGCTCTGCTGACTCCCAACCAATTGGGACGTTCGACGCGACCGTTGCGAATCCGCCGTATGTCCGTCAGGAACAGTTTGCCGGCAATCGCGCGCAGTACCGCGAGCATCTCGACGCCTTCGGTTCCGAGTACACGGACGGCCCAAAGGCGATCGATCGTCGAAGCGATCTCTACTGCTACTTTCTGACGCATGCGACGCGGTTTCTCGACGACGGGGGGCGACTGGCCTGGATCATCCCCACGAAGTGGCTGGTCGCCGACTACGGCCCGTCGATCCAGCAGTTTCTGTTCGATCACTACCAGCTGGATGCCGTCGTCGGCTCCCGAAACCGGGTGTTCGAGGACGCACTCGTCGATACTGTGTTGCTGTTCGCACGGCGCTGTGAGGACCCAAAACAGCGAGCGGCAACCACGACCAGCTTCGTCCGTGTCGACGAACAGCAGTCCACGGACGCCCTGCTATCGATCATCGAGCGTACTCACGAGATACCCCAAACACAGTCGACGACGATCCACAGCCAGTCCTCCCATCGGACAATCGCCGTTCGGCAGGCCGACCTGGCAGAGAAAGTTGGCCAGAAGCTCTCCCGGTATCTCACCGCGCCGTCGCTTTACACCACGCTGATCGAACACGCCGACACGACCTCGCTCGGTGAGCTTGCGACGATTACGCGGGGTGTGAAAACCGGTGCGAACCCGATCTTTCTGCTCGACGAAGCGACGGTCGACAGCCACGGGATCGAGCAGCGGTTCTGTCGGCCAGCGCTGAAAAGTATTCGAGCAGTCGATGGATTCGAGCAGACGGCTGCCGACGCCGAGCGGTGGTTGCTCGATCTCGGGGAGTATGTCAGCACAGTCGACATGGAAGAGGAACCGACTGGCGAGCGCGTCAGCGCAGCACTCCGGCGTGACGGCTACACAGGCGTGCTCTCCTATCTCGACTGGGCCGAAAAGCAGTCAGCGCGGAGGAATCGCTCCCTTGCGGCCTACGAGCCGTGGTTCAATCTGGGCGATCTCGACAGCCAGACGGCACCGATTCTCTGTCCACAGGCGATGGATACTCGCCGGCTGTTTCTCCAGACTGACGGTGAAGTCGTCCCGAGCAACCGCTTTCTGTGTATCCAGCCCGAGGTGGATCCGACGGTTCTCTGTGGACTGTTGAACGCGACGCTCTCTCAGATTGTCATCGAGTGTCACGGACGAACGACCGGCGGTGGCGCTGTCAATCTCTCCGGCAGCGATCTCGAACAGTTCTGTGTGGTTGATCCGGCAGCGCTATCGGCTACGCAGGAAGCGACGATCCGAACCGGGTTCGAACGACTCGCTTCGGGCGACGAGGCAGGCCGTGATCAGATCGACGAGGCACTCGTCAACGCACTCGACCTCGCCGTTTCAGTGGAGAAGCTGCAAACCCTGTCGGAAGCACTGAAACGGCGACGACGCTTGGATGGCACGGATTGCGACGCACCGCGGCCGGCTGCCATCGAACGCAGCATCGAGCTGTCTGTCGACTGATAGTGGTTGCTGCGATGGTGAAACTGCCACCGCCGCAGTTTCTAACGACTGTTGATGCTCGAAATCCGACGACTGTGAACGGACGCGAGACTTTGTGTGACAAACACAAACATTTGGGCTGAGTAGAAAACATACACAAACCTTAGATCGTATTCAGAACACAATCTTTTAGTGATTGGGGATATTTGTGTTAGAATGTAATGCTCGAATGCGAAAAGTGTGGGTCCCGGATGAATCACAACAACGAAACAACGAAACTCACAGAGTATGCCTGTCCAGAGTGCCACTGGGTCAAGATTTCGCCGAAGAACTCCTACCGTGTAACTGCCTAGCACAGTCGTCTGCACTGAATCGAGTCTGTCCCTCGTTTTTTGCCCGGTAAACAGCGATTTACTATTCATACCGGTGAGTGACATCTACTCGAATTTCGGATATGACGCCTGGTTCAATCGTTCTCTCGCTCGATGCGGAGCTTGCCTGGGGCTTTCACGATCTGCCGGAGCTGCCGACAGCGCGGGTCACCGAGGCCCGCGAGTCCTGGCAGACACTGGTGGAGCTGTTCGAGCAGTACGACGTGCCGGCGACGTGGACAGTCGTCGGGAGCCTCTTTCTCGACGAATTGGATGGGGAGGAGGGCACGCATCCCGCAGGTGAAGCGTGGTTCGAGCGCGTTCCTGACGGCGAGCCCGGCCCAGAGTCAGTCTGGTTCAGTCAGGAGCTGATCGAGGCCGTCATCGAGAGTCCGGTCGACCACGAGATCGGCTCACACTCGTTTTCACACATCGAGTTCGGCGAGACAACAGCCGAAATTGCACAGGCAGAACTTGAGTTCAGTCACGATGCCGCGTCGACTCACGGGATCGATCTGGAGTCGTTCGTCTTCCCGCGGAACAACGTCGGTCACCGGCGTGTTCTCGCCGAGAACGGGTTTACCTGTTATCGCGGCACTGCCCCGGAGCGGTGGTACGAGGGAACCAGATACGAACCGGCTGGCAAGGCGGCCACCTTCCTGCTTGGGCTCTCACCGCCGCCGATTGTCACTCCCCAGCAAGACGAGTTCGGGCTGGTGAACATCCCCGCCTCACTGTTTCTGTTCGAGTTCGGGCGGGCTCCGCCGCCGCTGTCGACCGATCCAGTCGTCCGACAGGTCGCACGCGGACTCGAAGCACTCCGAGCCGAGCCGGACGGCGTGTTGCATCTCTGGTTGCACCCGAACAATCTGACGACCGCCGGCGACCGCAGTCGCCTCGAAGAAATCCTCTCGCTCGTCGCCGAGTACCGTGATACCCACGGTGTTCCGGTCGAGACGATGGGGCAGGTGGCAACGCGGGTGAGCGGTCGTGGGTGAGACTGGCGCAGTCAGGACACTGCTCGCTACGCTGGGAACAACCACTTCGGTTTCGGAGCGCCAGCAGTACACCGTCCGCCCCTACGAACCGGGGGATAGGGAGGGGTTTCTCTCGCTATTCTCGCTTGTGATGGACGAACCAGCAGACGAGGGGTGGTTCGACTGGAAGTAC
>SL_4KL_010_BRINEDRAFT_10000517_pt1 | contig 19789 bp, 15 predicted proteins | sample SodLak_010_BRINE_2_FD_10664 | JGI IMG/M metagenome (IMG submission 10664)
GATTTAATTTGTCGCTCGGCTTCCTCCAGATCATCGAACACTAATACACAGCTGTACTCTGTTTCGAGCCGCTCGAAGTATGGGAGTCGAGTTGTGACTGTCGGTAGTCCATACGCTGCACACATGTTGAATATTCCACTCTGGGCTACTTCTTTGTACGGAAGCACTGCCACGTCGGTCGCACGAAAGGCGAGGTGAAACTGATCGTCGTCAAGATGACCAGTCACCGTGACGTTCTCCGGTGCAGACGCTTTTATTTGCTCGTAGTACTCGTTAGCACCTCGACTACCACCGGCAACAAGAAATTCGTACTCTGGCAGATGCTCTGCGAGTCCAAGAAACGATTCGTAGCCTTTTGAGGGACGGACATACCCTGGCTCAGTTATTATGATGTCGTCCGGACGGAATCCTAATCGTTCTTTGGCCTTCGATTCCGAGATGTCGACTGTCTCGCCGTAGACGCCGTGAGCGATCTGGGAGGTATCTTCGACAGGAACGCTGCTTGTGAACTTCTGTTCACAGTTCTCTGAGAGGAATATGATCGAAGAGGCGGTTCCGGCGATCAGTTTGTTGGCCAGCCATATGTAGCGTGTTTTGATTGGCTTGAGTGGCGGCTTGACGCGGTCGGCGTTCCAAGCTTCGTGGACTGTTATCACCACCGGAGTGCGATATATACGGGTGAATATAAAAAGTAGCGGGTAGAATATCCATAGCAAATACCATTTGGTTCCGAAAAGGCCGTATTCATGCTGAAGGTGAACGAGATCGTCTTTCGTTCGGCCAGCACGAATGGCTGCTCTGGCGTAGGAGGGTATCGAACTGAGTTTACCAGTATGGGTATTCAGCATAACGGTGTTTACCTCTATTTCGTTAAATTCAGACAGCAGCGACTCAGCGTAAGTACCGATTCCGCAACTCCCATCCATCGGGCTTGAGACTAGTGTAACGCTGGTCATTAGGAGTATGCCAACAATAAGTTGTGAATCATTTAAATACGTACTGTTTGTCTGATTAAAGTACTGATAAGCTGATGATTGTTATTGGTGTCTCTTATCCACGCCATAAAACTACTTCGAAAGCGTGATTTTGGCTATAACAATCGGTCAGGTCGTCAATTTCTGGTGAAGAACTAATAATTTCTACAGGCTGTTTGGACAATAGTTCAATTACATCTGTCATCTCTTCTTGAGTCAAATATGATGGATGCAACTCGAGATTTATTAATAATTTTTCTGACTCATTTATGATGTCCTGTGCGCTTTCGAAGATTTTGTGTTCGTAGCCGTCTACATCTAGTCTGAGAACATCGACATCAGCTGGATTGAGTTTATATTTGTTTATAATCTCGATTAGTGGTTTTGCCTCGACCTCGAACCGCTCTTTATTGACTAAGTTGTTTTGATCGGCTGCTTGTTCACTCGGAGTGAACAAATTCGAATAGGTCGAGGTATACAATGACAGTGTGGATTTCTCGGTCGCAACGGCTGACTCAACGATGGTTACAACTTCATCAAATCCATTCTGCTCAACATTTTTTCTGAGTAATGAGACGTTTTCAGGTACAGGTTCAATTGCGATAACGTTCGCTTTATCCCCGAGCAATGCAGGTGGTTGCAGCGCGTAGTAACCGATGTTCGCACCAATGTCGAGTACGTTCACGGTTGCTTGATCCACAAATTTAGATTCAAGAGCTGAAGTATATCCTTCAGTGGTGATCGGTTCTCGAATTCCATCTCTCACGAGTTGGTGGGAAACGCCTGCGTCGTCTAAATTAACAGTCAATTCAACCCCGTTAACTGACACTGTGTAGAATTGTCCGTATCGCAAGCGTAGGTAGCGCAACTTCAGATTATTGTAAATGTATGGCAAAACACGATTCGGGTTTTGTAACCCTTTCTGTATCTTCTCCAACATTTTTATTTATTAACTTTGGCTTGTATTACTGACTCTAGTTTATCAGTATCAACTACTATATCTCCGTACATTGGTTCACACTTTATTTTTGTATAATCAAGACCTAATTTATCTGAAATAGTACTGTACGTAGTTGTGTATCGACTGCCATACAATTCAATTATTGATGCCTCTTCCGCAAATATGATATCCGCTAAACCAGCACCGTGCGCACCGACAATGATGTCTGCTTGATTGAACAAATTAATGCTTTCTTCAACGCTAAGCTCGGAGAGAATGTATTCTTCGAAGCCGTACTTGTTGAGTATACTGAGAACTTCCTCCCGATTTATTATATGCCTATCGGTCGCATCCTTCCTAGAAATAAGTATGTTTCTCTCTGTAGAATTTGAGGCGAGAGAATTTGAAAGCATGCTTCGTTTTAGCCAATTAAAATCCTCTGCAGAGAATGCAACCCAAGACGGGGCTATTAGTTCCTCTGTTTGGTATAATTGATCAGTTGGATATATTATTTTCTCTTTTGGTACTCCTATTAAATTTAAACTTTCGGAAACATAACTAGAATATCGAATAGGTACTAAGTATTGGACTTTCTGATTAGTTATCTTCTCATACTTCCGAATATATCTTACTTTTGGAAGGGTTTTCACTAGCCAGTGATAATAGTTCACATGATACGGAAATAGAGGTGCTACTGTCTCAAGCTGTGGTGCATCAGCCCACATTTTCGACGTTGATCTCAACATACGCTGGAATACAATCGGGTCCCGGATAGCTAGTCGTGTGAGTCTATCAACTGTTACCTCGTCAGTAAATCCTCCTTGTGGCTGGAGTAGTGAGTTTACAATTTTTTTGTCATTATCGAAAAGAATACCAAAATTTGGGTTTAAATATCCATTAGGAAATTTCGCAACGAATGGGATTTTTGATGACTCTGTGTACGAATTTTCATATCCATCTATCCAAAATATCTCACATGAATTTGACTCTAATAAGTTTCTGTCGTCTAATACCAAATTCTTTGATTGAATTAATTGTTCGATCGCTATCGGAAATAAAGATTCTCTTGCAAGGGTTTCAACAGCACCGACCAATCCGGCAACTAAACCATCTTGGTTGACTTTTCTACGAAATCTCCTCCAAGAGATTTTTTTAGCGTTTTTATACATTAAACCACATTTTAATACAGGTCTCTGTTAATGCTAAGTGGGCACATATGTTATTGGTGTTGATTTTCGATCATCTAAGCAATCACAATCTTATTTATGATGTTTATCTTTGACTGCCTTTATAATTCCTCTTTCTCTATCCAGTGGTTTTATATTAAACCCAAAACCTTCTAATTTTTCTGTCATATCGTTATAGTTTACAAAATCTTCATGAATTTCGAGATAAATTATGCTACAATTTTTATTCTGAATTGTGTGAGAAAGTCCTTCTATAACATCATCTTCTGCCCCTTCAACGTCGATCTTGATTACATTTGGTGTTGGTACCTTTTCCTCTTGTAAAAAAGAGTCACCTGGCTGGGTGTATATTTTGACTTTTTTATCCTTCTTTCGGTTTTTTTCATCTAACTTAGTAAATGATGCACCACCTTCGGCAGTCAGTCCTGTATCAGATCCAGATAGTTCCATATATTCACGACTGTTTGAAAATGCGCATGAATATATTGTTATCGGCAATTGGTTTACAAATTTGTTCATCAATAAAAGCGAACTATTTGTTGGATATGGCTCAATTGCATAAACGTTGTCCGTAATGTTTGCAGCCAATAAAGAATATATTCCCATATTGGCACCAACATCCAAAAATATATGATCAGATTTCAATTCATTACTAATATCATTTATTAATGTCTTTTCGTAATATCTGGTGTATTCTATTTCTTCGAATGTTTCAACGTTCAGAACTTGCAAAGAAATCACATGTTTACCCATGCGAATATGTGTAGAACCACTTATTTTCGACTTCCAATAGTTGGGGTCTTTTTTTGTTCTATGAATTTCACTCAGATACAACTTTTTAACAGAGGTTTTCATACCTTCTCTACGTATGGTGGCCATTCCTTTTTTTAATTTCTGCATATCCATATTACAAAAATGACGGAGTTAGACGTATTTAAAATTGACGGAGACTGCAGGCTCGTTTGGGTCTCATCCTTTGTGTTTGTAACGATAATATGTTCGCTTAAAATGCTAACCTGTGTTTGGACTGAAACACTTTTAACAAAGTACCAACAACGAATGTCAAACAATGTGTTTGAGGAAAAGAAAAATACACGACATAAATTCTGTTTCTAATAATATATGTTCCTTTTCTGAAAGAACATTTAAAAAAATAATGACAGTTCGGAATCTAAGTGAATACGTTTATAGCTTAAAAATGAAACAGTTATACACTCCAATAATGTCAAAAAGCTGGGATAATTTGATAATATTGGATGCGTGCAGATATGACGCATTTTTGAAATGCTGTGAGCTTGATGGTGAATTAGAATGTCACATCTCTCCTGCTAAACAAAGCAGCGAGTTCATGCAGTATAATTTCAACCAGAAATCTGGCATATACAATGATACAATTTATGTGACCGCAAACAAATTTTGGCCACTCAACCGAAATTCTTTTTTTGAATTTATTGATAACGATGATGTATGGGATGAAAATATGGGTACTATACCACCCGCGCCCGTGATTGAACGGGCGCAGAAAGCGATATCAAATTCACCAAATAAAAGATTAATTGTTCACTTGATGCAGCCACATTCTCCTCCAATTAACAGTGATGGTCAAATAATTGAGTGTGCTGGGTGGAAACCTAGCACAGTTGAACAAGATTATAATCCTTCTAAACCACCGTTTTCGGACATGTTACGAGCTGGTACTATCGATAGAGAGGTTGGTTGGCAAGCTTACTTAGAATGTTTAAGATATGTTTTAAATGAAATAACTCCCTTTATTAATAATTTATCTGGCAAAACTGTTATAACATCCGACCATGGTTGGATGTGTGGTGAAAAACCTTTTCCAATTTTATCAACTGCTAAGTATGGATCTGCCTACGCGCCCCAAACTATGAAAATTCCCTGGTTTATCATGCCATATAAAAATCGACGGGAAATTATCTTTGGATAAATATATATTATTAAGACTATATCGCTCATAGAGAACTCTATAACCTTGTCCCATGGGTTTTTGTCACTTAATGCTGAAAATAACCCCCAAACAGAGAACAATTCGTTTATATCGGTCGATAAAAAAGCTCTGACAGATGCAACTCGAAAATCGTCTTCTATTTGAGTCCGGGGTCTCTCTATTAAATAGCGAACGTATTTTAGAGCCGATCTCAAAAAATCAACTAGAGTCTATTGATTGGGAGACCGTTCGGCGGCAGGCAGACCTGCACAAAATCCTGCCATCGGTGTATCGATACGTTCGGTCATTAGATCGCCGATATTCAACAGAATACGCAGAACAACTAAAGAACGAGGCTATCCGGATCACCCATCGCAATGCCCGCATGGCAGACGATCTGTGTCGAGTCTTCGAGTTGTTGGAGGATGAAGCGATTAGAGCGCTACCCTACAAAGGACCAAGCCTTTCTACTATCGGTTACGGACACGTCTCAATCAGAAGCTTCGGTGATGTCGACATTATAGTCCATGAGGACGATGTAATAGCTGCAAAAAACATCTTGCAAGCCCACGAATATACTCACAAGAAAGGTGAACTTTCTAAAGAGGAAGAACAGCTCAAGCTAAAAGTCGACCATCAGTACTCACTCCAATCTCCACGGGGAACGAAAATTGAATTACACTGGAAAACAGGTCCAAGTCACCTCGCTGGTGAAATTGATTTTGAGAGATTATGGGGCAGGAGACAATCGTTCGAAATACAGGGACACGGGCTCCCAAGACCACCGACAGAGGAGCTNTCAATTCTTCTAGCGACACATGGATCTCGACATTATTGGAAAACGTTGGGATATCTGCTCGACTTCACAGCTGTTTCGTGTAGTGATAACTTGGATTGGCAACATGCAATTGAGCTAGCCGAAGAGACCGGTGCCAAGCGTCGGTTGCTGCTTGCCTTGGCCCTCTCAAATGAAATTTATGGCGTGGAATATCCGGACTACCCATTTAATATGTGTCAGACTGATCAGGAAGTATCCAAGCTGCTAAACCAGTGCAAAAAAGCCATCTTCGACCACGACAGCGTTAGTGACCTTGATCAACTCATGCTAAATTACAAATCCCATGAACGTTTTAGCGACCGAATCGAAATGGTGGCTCGTCTTGGATTTCAGCCGACCGACCGTGATTACAGAGTGCTCCCACCCCGTTTCAGATCGCAGCCGATGGCAGCACTTGTTCGTCCGTTTCGAGCGACTAAAGGCTTGATTCAGTTGGCCGTTTCTAACTCTTCGTGAGGAGTTTCGATCTTCTCTAAGAGCCAGTCATTCAACTCCCTGTTCTCCCGCCAGTCATCAGATGTATGAATGATNCTCTGTNTTTNGGANTAGCCCAACTCGTGTTTGAAATGATTCCGAATCTCTCTTTTCAGTACATCAAGNTGTGCTTCTGGATTNAGATTNGAATCTCGTTGCGGAACATCAATCACTAGCACCCCCAGATTTGGATCCGAATCNGTGTTCTCTTCGACTAGCTTGTTCGCCTTCTTCACAACTCGGGTATCNATTCGTCTGAGATGCGACGAGTANAANTTTCTCGCAAAATCATTCATATCNGGTTCATATATTTTGGACGAGCTGACAATATCATACTCTTCTGCCACTTTTTGGCGAACAAGGTCGAAATCATCAACCGCTGCTGGCCAAACAATAACATAAAATAACAGACCGTATTTCCACTTCAGCGATTCCAAAAGCTCATCAGCAAATGGATCCAGCTGTGATTTTAGCGCGTTTGAGAGTGATTCCGTTTCCGGTCGATGTAACTCCTCTCGCTGGTATGCAATGGGTGCAAAGTACATCCCCTCAATCAGTTTCCGGACAAGGCCACCGTCATGAACAATTTGATTCTGATAGTTCAGAATTACTGGTTTGCCCGCATAGTAGCCCGTCCACTCCTTGTATAAATTGATATCACGATAGAAATCCTGAATTTCATCTAAGTCGGGGACTTCAGATTCAAGTTCCGGTCCTTCGTCTAACACTACGCTTTTGATGAGGAGCGTTTTATAAAGTAAGTCTCGACGTTGGAACTCGCCATTTGTATAGCAATTACTCAGCAGTTCATCTATCCCTAGGTAGACTTGTGAACTTTCGACAAGTGCTCTCCCAGAGCGATAATCTGCATACGGAGTGAACGGCGATTCGAAACCAAGGAGTTCCAGTAGTTCGTTTTTTGCTTCGACAACACCTTCCCAGAGTCCTTCGTCTCGGGTTTTGTCTATAAACGAATATATTTTCCCTATCAAATTTCCTTCTTCTTTACGCCCTAGTCTTACCAGATCCCAGTCCCAGTCATTTGGATTCTGTATCGCATACTGTTCCAGATACAGGGCATCCATGCGGTCTTTTCTCCTCGTTTTAAGTCGTTTCTTTGAGAGATAAATTTCAGGCCGAAGTATCTTCCATCCATCTATAGTGTCGAAGAATCTATCGTCGTAGACTACTTCTTCAGCTGATAGTCTGATATTTTCGTATTTGTCAGTGGAGATTTCGATCTTTTTCGGCGGATTTGTCGGTAACTTTGCCCTCGTTTCAGTGGTGCAAAAAATATCCAAGTCTCCTTGAGGGCGTATATTCCGAACTGCAAGACAAGCACTACCACGAAGAACTATCTCATCCCGAGAGACACCATGCGTTTGTAAAAAATGTTCCAAATCGTCGAGATACTTCAGATTATCAATATTCATTCTGTATTCCATGATGAGATGAAATTACTTCTAATCATCGATATATAAATTTCGATTCTAGTTTGAACCGTGGACATATGTTTTATTACCATTTGCTAACTATTTCACTAGTTGATGTTTTGAATATCCGGGTGGGTTGGGTCTATGCATAATTCACACGCTAATTCGGTCGAATTGGATGATGTCGCTATTTGATTCCGTTTCTGTTGCCATCGCTCATGTCTAACTATCATTTTAATCGGTATTTTTTCTATATTCAATATTTGGGCTATCGCGAGTCGATGATTACCGGTGTTTAATATAAACTCCCCCTTTCGTCCAATATTGCAACCTATCTCGTGGGTTTTTAGATGTCTTTCAGTAGTATTTTCATGTCTCATCTTGTCACGGTTTTCTTCTTTGATATCTGTCTGCATTTTATACCCCTCAGTTTTGACACGCTCAAACAGCTCGTCGACGTACATACATCTGTGCTCTTCAAACGAATCAATCGTCTGATGCCCCCACTTGTCTCCTTTTTTTTCAATCCGTTCCTTAGCTTGCTGATAATAGCACGTCTCGTTCCAGTCTTTTTTCTCAACAAACCGCTGATGCAACCCTTGATAGACGGATGTTTCAGAGAATGGAACTTTTTTTTGGTCCCATTTCCCACCTTTGACCGTGCCAATAAAAATACGTCTATCAAAACTCTGCATACTGTGTTCGATTGCCTGTGGGTTGATCCAGTACGTTTTCAACGGATTGGTTGGCACACCGTATCGAAACTCGCTCAACGTGTTTTTTATATATTGGTCGTACTTCGGTGGGATTCGCTCGAAAACAAACGGAATCGAACGCTGTTTGAGACTCGAAAGCCCATCTTGACGGATGATCTGAACGGCACGAGGAACCTTCTTTAAATACGTATTCATGTAAAGGCGCTTGTTAAAATCAATGTCAGATTACTTTTCGCTGTATTAATAATTTATCAATTCCAACCACGGTTGTGAAGAATAGTTCTCAGAGCCTGATAGAGAACTCGACAGAAGTTGACTAATCTGCATATCCCTCTGATCGTTACTATCAGCTCCCGTCTGTTTAAGTGCTCTAAACACCATACTTTCACACAATCAAACATGGACTCATTACATGTCAAGAGGGCTGTTGATATCCTCAAGGAAGAGGGTCCTGTAGAACTGTCTAAATCTACGTACGATTATATTAACCGGAGAATTGGTTATAAACCTCCACTGATACGAGAATGGCAAAAGAAGAGACTCAAAGATCGGATTGAGATCGAAACTGATGCAGATCCGTTCAAAATAATTTGGGTAGATCCACACCAGATCCAGTACATGTCTGGAGAGCTGGTAGACGAACGTGCTTCAGACCGCTATCATATTCAATACATAAAAAACCAGTCCAGATTCGGAAGTATAGAATCATTTGGTAAAGTGGAGAACGGCGATTGGGATACGTCTCTAGATGAAGTTGCACAACTTGCTGAATATAAAGGAATTAAACAACGGTATGTGGATGGGAAATCTTGGGAAGAAACTGACTTTTTCAGGCTTCATCTAGAATCTATCAATAAATATGGGTCTTCACATGGATGTGGCTCAAAGGAAGAACTACTACAAGAGTGCCGCCGGTATGAATGCCTAGTTGAAAACATAGAAAAAAACGGTTATAAAACACAAAATCAGCTTGGAATAGCTAAACTTCTAAATGAGGTCACAGTAAATATCGGCAGATCAGGGGAGCTCCTATTCATCCCCAGTGGCAGACATAGACTCTGTGCTGCGAAAGTTCTTAAGTTGGAACAAATCCCGGTCATGGTAAAAACACGCCACGCTTTGTGGCAGGAAACGCGCGAGGATATTTATAAAAACGGTCTTTCTGGGGAACACCAAGAGCTGCGTGACCACCCAGATCTACAGGACATTCTCAACTAAGCTTTGTCTTTCTTTGTAGTAACACCAATAGTAACCAATGTAATCGCTCTGTCTCAGATGGGTTTTGATGTCTCTCTCGCTTATTCTCATCTGACAGTAGTATTTATTTCAATCAGGTTTTCACTGATAACTATGTGTCATACAACTCTAAGATACGTTGTGCCAATAGCGATCACGTTAGCTGTGGCTGACATTATGCTGGTGATATAACTGTGGATTGAGTAATGGATTCCAAACAGTACTCAAGATCAAAACCGAACACGTAATATTCTGTTCTACTCAAACGAAGGTGTGCCATGAAATTGTCTCTTTTGAAAAGGGGTATTCAAACGGGACGAACCGAAGGACTTGACCGAGTTTTTTTATTAACTATTCGATACGTCAGTTCTCGAATTCGCTACCAAGACCGTGTCAGCCGACTCCCACCGAAACTCGCCAGTTTGCTTTTCGTACTGACTGTCGGTTGTATTCGTCGCACGGTTCGAACATTTCACCACCTGTATCCTACAAAGTACACTGATGCTGATCCGTACCGTGTGCTCCACGTCGACCCAGACGATATTACGCATATTTCCGGACTTCACGACCGCAAGCGACGTGGCTGGGTAGTTGAGGGTGACTGGGATCAGACCAGTGACCTATTCGCTGAGAAGCCAATTCCACAGAGCATTCACGCTCATTACGAACAAGGAGTCCGTTGGGAAGAGACGCCACTGGCTGATGAATTTCCTGAGCCCAAAAAATTCAAACAAAAGTGTGCTGAAATCGAACGGTTACACGACACAATTGCAGAGCAAGGATTCCGATCCCAAAATGAGCGACTCTCGGATTCCAACACCGATGCTTGGCAAACTGTTAATACAACAATCGCGCCGTCTACTGATGAAATCACCGTAGATATCGGTCGTGACGGTGAGTTACTGTGGAACATGCTGGGAAAACACCGGCTCTCAGTGTCGAAAGTTCTTGATATCGACCGTATTCCAGTCTTAGTTTTCGCGAGACATTCAAAATGGCAAGAAATACGAACAAAACTGAAAAACGCTGACCGGAACAACAGAGCAGCAATGGCCGAAAAGTACGGCCTCGACGCATCTAAACCCGATTTATCTGATTTGTTCAGAGAATAGTTTTGCATCAGGGACAGTAATAGATAAAATCTAATTAGGGTCGGAGAACGACGCCTCACGGCTGCGGTCAACGTGGTAGCCGTTCGATTGAGTACTACATATTTCGTCTACAGCCGGATCGGTCTCGAAAGAGATCGCTATACGAGTGTGTAAACTATGCCGCTACCAGTATTTCAGACAAACACGAGTATCGGGTGTGGTTTTACCTGTTGTTTCGGTGGGTAGATACAAAATCCGAAAGTCGTTTCACATATCCCGACCTATCACAGAACATGCAACCGCCGCTCGTCGTCATTCTCGGTGCCGGACAGCCATTCTCCGGAACCGAACCTTCTGCACTCCGAAAAACATCAGGTGGCCGACGTGTTCTCGACTGGCTTATTGACGCCTTCACCAGCAGCCTCGACAGTCCGGAGATTCACTTTGTGGGCGGGTACCGTCTAGAAGATATCATTGATGAGTATCCTGATATCCACTTCTCGCGAAACGAAGACTGGGGAGATACCGGAACTGTTGGCTCACTAATCTCAGCCCCTCTCGACGACACTAGACCGACCTATGTCTGTTATGCCGACATCGTATTCGAACCCTCAGTCATCAATCGTCTCGAAACAGCAGCCAATGGCGTCACTGTTGCCGTGGATACTGACTGGCGGACCCGCTATGCCGACCGTTCTCCAGAGAGCAAACAACGCGCTGAGAAGGTACTTCTCGACGGGATGGCAGTCGAACGAATCGCATCAGATATCGACCCGGAGAACGCGGACGCCGAGTTTGTCGGCCTCGTACGCTTTTCAGCCGAGGCTCTCAACTTCGCACTCGACTTGGTTGACCGTGGTATCCTCGACGTAGCTGACGATCTGCCGGCCCTCCTGACGACGCTCTCGGTCGGCGACGTGACGCCACACGCGATTGATATCGAGGGTCACTGGGCTGAGCTCGAAACCGGAGAGGATCTCTCTCGGTTCGTCCTCGATACGAAGGCCAACACGCTTCGCAGACTCCAGTCGATGGTCGAAGAAAGCACCATCCTCGACCAACACACATTCACTGTCTGCGAGTGGCAGACGGACCCCGATGCGGTCCGAGCAGCCATCGCCGATGCTTTCGACGAATCCAAGATCATTGTCCGGTCGAGCGCGCTCGCAGAAGACACGTGGAACGAGTCAAACGCCGGACGCTTCGAGAGCGTTCTCGACGTGCCGGCCGACGACACCCAGTCGGTCACTGACGCTATTGAGCAGGTTATCGGGTCGTACGCTGACGCCAACCCGGACAATCAGGTGCTCGTCCAACCGATGATCTCCGACGTAGACCAGAGTGGAGTCGTCATGACCCGTGTGCTTGAGGGGTTCGGCCCGTACTACGTCATCAACTACGACGCCACGACTGAGAGCACCGAATCGGTCACTGACGGAACGGGTGAACATCTTCGGACAGCAATCGTCAGAAAAGATGCCGTCACGACCGCTCTCGACGTGCCGAAGGATATCTCAACCCAATCGGTACAGAGTCCGTCAGGTATTTCTCTTAACCCACTGCTCCGGGCAGTCAGTGAACTCGAAGAAATCATCGGACACGACAGTCTTGATGTCGAGTTCACCATCGACAGTAATGACACCGTCCACGTTCTCCAAGCGCGGCCGATGGCCGTCGACCCGGTCCAAGAGAGTATCGATGACGAGTCACTTTACAAAACAGTCGACGCCGCACGCGAGGAGTTCAACCAAGCACAGTACCCCTCGCCGTTCCTACTCGGTAACCGAACTATCTATGGCGTGATGCCTGACTGGAACCCAGCTGAAATCATTGGCAGACGACCTCGTCGGCTGGCTGCATCGCTCTACCAGTATCTCATCATGAACGAGACATGGGCGGAACAACGCGCCGAGTACGGCTACCGTGACGTCCGTCCCCACCCGCTCATGAAACAGTTCGCGGGTCAGCCCTACGTCGATGTCCGTGCAGATTTCAACTCATTCATTCCTGCTTCTGTTCCCGATGACCTCGCCGAACGGCTCGTGACCTACTATCTCGACCGATTGGAGGAGAACCCACAGCTTCACGACAAGGTGGAGTTCGACATCGTTCTGACCTGTCTCACTTTCGATTATGAGCGACAGATCGAACCACTCCTTGAGGCTGGCTTCAACCGAGGGGAACTCGAACCGCTCCGGGAGGGTCTTTGGGAGATAACGCGAGAGGCGTTCGACCGCCTCGACGATGATTACGCGACGATAGCGCAACTCGCTGCCCGGCACGAACAGATACTCGATTCGGAGCTGCCGCCGCTCCGGATGGCCCACTACCTCCTTGAGGATTGCTGCCGACTGGGTACGCTACCGTTCGCCCACCTCGCACGGACGGCGTTCATTGCCACCTCGCTCCTTCGGTCGCTCGAACGCAAAGAGATCCTCACCGACGAGCAACGAAGCGAATTCCAGAACTCGCTGAACACCGTCACCCGGCAATTCGAACGTGATTCCTACCATGTCGCGACAGGTGAGTTGTCTTGGAACGAATTCGTCGAAAAGTACGGCCACCTCCGACCGGGGACCTACGAAATAACTTCCGCGGCGTACCGAGAGGCACCTGAGGAGTACCTCCGACCGTTGGTCGAGGACGCAACGGCACCGCCGTCTAATCCGGACCCCAGAGATGTCTGGGACGATGGCACGAAAGCCGCAATCGAGGATGAACTCGACCGGATCGGCCTGCCGGCAAATGTCGAATCCTTCATTCAGTTCCTCGTCGACGCCATTGAGGGACGCGAGTACGCCAAGTTCGTCTTCTCGCGCAACCTGAGCGAGGCGCTCGAACGGATAGCCGAGTTCGGAGACCAGCACGGATTCTCTCGAGAGGAACTCTCTCACATCCCTATCAAAGAGTTCTTTGAGTTGGCGGTCAAGCATTCACCCACAGATATCGAACGCTGGCTCGCTGACCGGGTTCGAGAGGGTCGAGAGGCAAACGCAATGACTCAATCCGTCGAGCTCCCTCCGTTGCTGTTCGAGGAGCAGGACTTCGTGCTATTCGAACGACCGGCCCGTGAACCGAACTTCGTAACCAACGAAACCGTGACGGCTGAGGGTGTCGAACTAGATGGCGACGCCGAACTATGTGATATCAACGGCAAAATAGTCCTCATCCCACAGGCGGATCCAGGCTACGACTGGTTGTTCGGTCACGATATCGCTGGGCTAGTGACAATGTACGGTGGGTCGAACTCCCACATGGCGGTTCGAGCGGCAGAGTTCTCACTTCCCGCCGCGATTGGCGTCGGTGAGAACCGCTACGATCAGCTTCGTCGGGCCGATGTCCTCGAACTGAACTGCGGCGGGTTGTATACCAAGGTGGTCCAGTGATTCGCATCGGCCTCACTCAGCGGGTCGAAGTCGTTGAGGCGTACGGCGAGCGACGCGACTGTCTCGACCAAGCTTGGACAGGGCTGTTGGAAGGGTGGGGATACACGCCGGTTCCGCTGGCGACGACTGTCGAGACCCCTCGCTCGTATCTTGACCAGTTTGATCTCGACGGAGTCGTCCTCACTAGTGGCAACGACCTCGCTCATCTGGACGACGCGGCAGACTTGGCTCCGGAACGCGACGAGTTTGAGGCGACTGCAATTGAGTGGGCACTTGATCGGGATGTTCCTGTGCTGGGGATCTGTCGTGGTTTTGAACTGCTGAATCACTACTTCGGTGGCTCACTCGCTCCAGTCGATAACCATGTCGATACGACTCACTTGGTCTCCTTTGATTCGGATCGTGGAGTCAAGACGCAACGCAGACAGAGCAGTTTAGAAACGAATCCCGAAGCGGGTGGATCGAAAGCGAGACTCGACCGGGTAGCGTGGCCCGACGAAATAGTTGTCAACAGCTACCACGATTATGGTATCTACGAAGATGCAGTCAGTGACAAAATCGTCCCTGTCGGAACTGCGCCAGACGACACCGTCGAGTGTATTGTGCATCCAGTACATCCGGTGGTTGGAATCATGTGGCATCCTGAGCGGGAGACGCCATCAACGGACTTCGACCGACAGCTATTCGCCGCTCTGTTCGGAATGTCACCGCAATGAGCGATACCGGCCAACCGAAAGCAGTCCACCTCGCAGCGGGACAGGGAACACGTCTCCGCCCCGTCACCGACGACAAACCCAAGCCACTGGTTGAGTTTGCAGGTAAACCACTGCTCGAACACAACGTCAAGACGCTCCGTGATGCGGGGGTGGCCGACCACGTCATTGTGACAGGCTACGAGGCAGACCAGATAGCCGACCGTGGATTCGAGACTGTCCACAACGATGTCTACGACAAAACGGAGATGATCCACAGCCTCTTTTGTGCGGCTCCAGCCTTCCCCGACGATGGCGACCTGATTGTCTCGTACGGTGACATCCTCTACGAGACGAGTGTAGCGGAGGCACTCCTCGATTGTGATGCTCCGATGTGTGTCGTGGTCGACCGGGAGTGGCATGACCTCTGGGACCGCCGGTTCGATAACCCGCTTGACGACGCAGAGACACTCCAGTTGGATGACGACGGTCGTATCCGAGAGATTGGTAACAACCCAGAGGATCGTGACGAGATTGAGGGTCAGTACATCGGGCTGTTCAAGATCAGACATGATTATGTCAACAGGTTTGTCGAAGCGTACCACGAACTGGGGACAACAGCGGACGGCTATGTCTCCATTGAGAGCACAGCGTTTCTACAGCGACTAGTCGACAGCGGATGGCACTTGCAGGCCGTTGAGGTCGAGAACGGCTGGATTGAAGTCGACACGCTTGCAGATTACAGATTGTATCAAAAGCTCTATAAATCCGGTGAGCTCTCGGAATTTGTTTCAGTAGAGTAAGAATAATACTTGTGTTGCGGTCGTCCGTCTTTGGTCGAGGCCAGAAACGCAGTACGATGGTGGCTTATCAAAGTTCTTTTCGAAGAATACGGTGGGTGATTACTACACCTGATTCAAAACCATCAGGTTCTGTTTCGAGTGAAAATCGTCTTCAATTAGCACTCCAATGTGGATGCAGTAGGAGTACTCATGAGACTTGGACAAACCTCTGTTATCTATCTTGTTTCGAAGTTTGGGGGATCACTCCTCGGTTTTTTTGCGACGATCTACTTTACTCGCACACTTGGTGAGGAGATTTACGGCTTTTACGCCGTAACTCTTGCACTCGTTTCGTGGCTAGGGCTCGTCAAGAGTGTTGGTTTCGGACAGGCGATCATAAAACGGATGAGTGAAGATCAAGAGCCGGATGCTTTTCTCGCGGCTGGAACCGCAGTCAAAGGATCGCTCACGATACTCGTCGCGCTCGGCGTTTTGCTTTTTCAAGATCAAATAAACAGTTATGTCGGCCAACCAGTCGCTACATTCGTTGTGTTGTTGCTCTTGGCTTCTATTTTTAGTGGACTCGTTAGCTCCGCACTCAAAGGACGCCATCTCGTCCACATCTACGCACCACTCAAAACTGTAAAAAACGGTGCACAGAGCGTCTTCATGATCGCGCTTGTCTACGTCGGGTGGGAGCTTTCCGGTATGTTGCTTGGTTACGCTTTAGGAACGATACTGATATCCATGGTCGGCCTGTGGTTTGTAAAGCCCAGTCTCGCTATACCTCGATGGCAACATATCGCCAGTCTCGTTGATTTCGCCAAGTTCTCTTGGCTCGGCAGCATGCGAGGCAAGACGTTTAGAGACATGGATATTCTCGTTCTCGGCCTGTTCGTTCCTTCGGGACTCACCGGCGTCTATGCCGTTACGTACACACTTTCGAAGTTTCTCGACATCTTCGGCATCGCGATCAAAAACACACTCTTCCCCGAGCTCAGCAAGCGTGCTGCAGCCGACGACTATGAGATGATTCGAACGCTTACCAATGATGCGATCTCCTACGCCGGCCTCTTTTTGATACCGGGTATCGTCGGTGGCACCATCCTCGGCGACCGACTAATGCGTATCTACGGTGATGGCTTTTGGATCGGCACACAGGTGTTGCCGATTTTGCTCGTCGGTATGCTCATCTACTCGTACAATAAACAGCTTCTCAACACACTCAACGGGATCGACCGCCCTGATCTCGCGTTTCGTGCGAACGTCGTGTTTATTGTTGCCAACCTCGTATTGAATTTCACACTCGTCTACACTATCGGGTGGGTTGGAGCGGCAATCGCAACCGCAGCGTCCGCTGGAATCGGTCTTATATTTGGGTTTTATTACACTCGCCGACATGTCGGGTTCACGATTCCGTTTGGGGAAATCATACGCCAGTGGAGTGCTGCCCTTGTGATGGGTCTCATCGTATACGCAGCTCGAGGATTCGGGGAGGCGAACTGGGCGTGGATATCCGATTACAATACTGTCTTTGTCGTTGGACTGGTCGGACTCGGAACCATTGTCTACTTTGTAGTTCTGTTCGCCATCTCGACGGCGTTCAGAACGACTATCGCGAACAACCTTCCATTCAATATTCCAGTTCTCAAATAAATAATTTACTCGGATGTCGGGTCGATCTGTACCTATTCGTCGACCTCTTCACGCAACACATCCCGCCGTGCAAGGCCATATAGATACCCGAGTCCGACAGCTCCTGTGAATACAATAATAGCGACGATTTGTTTCATTTGGCGCACCGATGGTCCGAACACTACCTTTTTCATCCGTGTCGGAAGATATTCGGTGAACAGGGCTTTCAGATACGCGCTTTCATTTCCTTGCGATTGAGGATACAACAATTCCATCACGCGCTTAGAAAACCCCTGCCAAAAGGATCGGAACACGAGCCATCGAAACTCCCCCCGGTAGTCGAACAGCTTGTGATGGACAACAGCATCCTCGATGTACAATACTCTTTTTCCGTATGTTTCGTGGATTCTGATTCCGACAGGTGCCTCGTGTGCCTGAATGTGTCGGTCACCTTTTCGTCCCGTGTTCACATCGTATCCTCCCACACCGAGAAACACCTCTCGTTTGTACGAGACGTTCGAGCCGTATCCGTTCCGGATCTCGTCGCCATCCGCTGCAAACCCGCGCTCTGTACATCCCACTAACCAGTAGAACTCTTCGGGGAAGAAGTCGGGTTTGTCAGTCACCCAATCTGGTGCGACGTAGCCGCCAACGGCGACAGCATCCGTCTCTCGGTAGGCAGCAACGTGGTGTTCAATCCAATCCGGCTCGGCAACCCCGTCGTCATCAATAAATACGACAATCTCACCGGATGCTAGTTCTGCTCCCTTTGTTCGACTAAACGAGATCCCTTGGTTCTCCGCGTTGTCGTGGATGATGACGTTCTCGTGGGCACCGAAATCCTCGACCGTTCGCTCGTACACCGCTGGATTGCCATCAATAACGATGACGACCTCAACTGGATCGTACGTCTGTGCAAGGACGCTCTCGACGGCTTCGGAAAAGACGTCGTAGCGATCCATCGTGTACGTACAGACGACGACGGAAACGTTCATTCGATTACTCATTCCAATCATACCTGAATAAGGATTCTGAAAGCAGTGATCGGTGGTACGTATCGGAGGTTGATTCAACAACCGCCCAAGACAGGTCAAAAGGCTTATCATCATTTTGGTACACGAACAACGCAATGAGTAAGTCGACCGAACAGTCGTCAGAAACAAATCGATCGTTGCTGCCGTTCAGCGATACCGACTCAGTGATGGATCTCTTCGAGCGACTCTATCATCTCCCAGTGATTGCGGGACTGATGGTGTTCATGCTGTGGATCCGTCTACAGTCATACGACAATTTCGTTATTAATGGCGAGTATTATTTCTCAGGAAATGACCCGTGGTACCACTTCCGTGAGACCACGTACACGGTAATGAACTATCCGTTCACGATGCCGTATGATCTCTGGACCCAGTATCCAGAAGGGAATCTCGCCGGTCAGTTCGGTACCCTCTGGGACCAGCTCGTCGCCACTGCAATACTCATCGTAGGCTTGGGAAGCCCATCAGAAGCCCAAGCTGGTGCGGTAATGCTGGTTGCGACTCCCGTTATGGCAGCACTCTGTGCAGTTCCAGTTTATTATATTACACGTCGGTTTGTGGGCCGACCCGCAGCACTGTTTTCGGTACTGTTGTTGGCACTCATTCCTGGTCAGTTCCTCACGCGAAGTCTCGTTGGTTCCTTCCAGCACCACGCCGCTGAGGCGTTCTTCATGTCGGTTGCAGTGCTTGCAATGCTTGTTGCTCTCTCTGTGTCGGAACGGCACAACCCTGTGTGGGAACTCGTTCTCGACCGAGATTTCGAGGCACTCAGAACCCCACTCATTTACAGCGTACTCGCAGGTGTGGCAACAGCACTCTATCTGTACGTCTGGCAACCTGGCGTGCTGCTAATCGGTATCTTTGGAATCTTTTTCTTGATCAAAATTACGTCCGATGTCGTTCATGATGATACACCCGAGCCGGCTGTGTTCGTCGGGGCAGTTTCACTCACAGTCACTGGATTACTTCTCATTATTCCATTAGAGGAGTTCCAGTTTGGAGTTACGGCCTACTCGTTCACCCAGATTGTGCTTCCAATCGGCGTTGCCTTTGGCTGCCTCTTTTTGGGTGCACTCGCTAGACAGTTCGAACAGCGAGAGATTGATCCGGTGACTTACCCACTCGCTGTTGGTGGAATCTTGGTTGCAGTCGCTGCGTTCATGATCGTCGCACTGCCAAGCCTCTGGTCGACGCTTTATGGGAATTTTGTTAGCTTCGTCGGACTGGGTGCCAGCGACTCGCAAGCGACAATTGCTGAAGCCCAATCACTGCTTGCACAAGGCCCCGGTGTCGAGCCAATCGTCCGTGAGTATGGGTTTACGCTGTTTGTCGGTATCGCAGGCTTGCTCACAGTTATTATCGCTCCGTTGATTCGCTCAGAGAATACGAATCACACGTTCTACGCCCTCGGTGGACTCGGTAT
>SL_4KL_010_BRINEDRAFT_10000518_pt1 | contig 19767 bp, 23 predicted proteins | sample SodLak_010_BRINE_2_FD_10664 | JGI IMG/M metagenome (IMG submission 10664)
TGGGATGCGGTCGATCTCACGGATCTCTACCAGGAGAAAAAGGAACTGGAGGGGGCGGTAGACGACGTGACTGACCACATGGGAGACGACGACGGCGAAAGTGGAGACGACGAACTGATCGAGACCGATATCATGGGTGACGAGGACGATGAGGGAATGATCGAGAGCGTCGTTGGGATGGACGAAGGAGCCAACATGGAGTTCGGTGCGCAGGCACGCCAAGCCGTCGTCGAGGAGAAAATCCAGGATGCAGTTGTGAAGTTCCGGGAGATGATCCTCACGACCCACGAGAAGCTACACAAACTGTACGAGTTGAACCAGAAGAAACTGGGCCAGCCCGGCCGGCAGCCGGACTCGCTGAATCCGACTGCGGCGTCGACGATGCCGCCGGGACCAGTTCCCGAGTCGGCGTCGCTTCGAGCCTCGACGGTTCCCGCACAGGTCAGGCACTCGCGGGTCGAAAACCCCCGACGGATCTACGCCCACCGGTTTCACGACGCGACTGAAACCGGGGATGACAGTGACGGCGAAAGCGAGAGTGACAAAACGGATGCAGCGTCGGAATCGCAGGCAGCGAGCGAACAGTCCGAGGAAGAAACAGCGGGTGAGGAGAGACAGAATAGTTCAGGCGAAGAGGTGGAAACCGGAGACAGCGATGGAGAAACAGACAGTTCGGGCGGCGAGAGCGGCACAGAAGACGAAACAGAGAGGATGAAACTTGACTCGCCGGAAGAAGTAGACGGAGCGGGAATCGACCAAGCGGATGCCGAGGAGGGAGAGATAATTCTGGAGGTGTACGATGAGTAGTGCAAAACCTACCCGAAAACAGGCGGATCTCGCGGACGTTCTCGAACTAATTCTCGACAAGGGAATCGTCATCAACGCCGATATTGCGATCACGGTCGGCCAGACCGAGCTGCTTGGGATCGAAATCCGTGCTACCATCGCCTCCTTCGAGACTGCGGCGGAGTACGGCCTCGCATTCCCGAGTGGAACCGACATGCGCCGTGTCGAGCAGGCCTCGGGCCGCGAACCACTCGACGATGGTGAAGAAGACGGGGTCGATCTCGGTATCGACGCCAGCGAAAAAGCGACGAGCGATCCGCCGAGCGAGCGTCCCGACCCCACAATACCCCTCAGTATCGGCGATGACGACTCTGAGTCGGAAACAGCGGACGGAGCGGAAACCGACGGAGATGAACCCGAATCGGAAGCGGAAGACGGAGAGGACTCCGAAACTGACGGCGACGAGGCCGAGGGAGAGCAGGAGTCGGGGAACAGAGATTCGACGGACGATACAACGAAAGAGGACGAACAGGGCAACTCATGAAACACATCGAACTCGACGAAGGCGAGGGCGGTGGCGCCTCCGGGCTGCTCGCATTGCTCGTCACGGTGGTGGAGTTACTCGTCGAAGCGATGGAACGGGAGGCAATCCGACGGATGGAATCTGGCAATCTCACTCCCGACGAGATCGAACGACTGGGCGCACAGCTGCAAGCAATCAACGAGGAGATCGAGTCGATGAAGGAACAACACGGGATCGAAAACGACGTCGAACAGCTCAGAGACGACCTTGACTCGCTCGTATCCGACGCCGTCGAACAGGTCAGAGAAGAGGAGATCGAATCATGAACGGGAGAAACGAGGGCGAAAGCGCAAGCGAGGATCTCGATTTCGAGGAGGGGCGGTATCTCTACTGTGTCGTCTCTGCGGAGGATGATGATTCTATTTCTCTCGAAGGCATCGATGGAGAACCTGTCTCACTTCTCGTCGAAGACGAACTCGGAGCGGTCGTGCAACCGGTTGAGTCAGTGTACGACTCCGACGACATCACACGGGTCAGGAAGTGGCTGCTCACCCACCAGAACGTTGTCGATACAGCAGGCGATGAGTTCGGAACGCCGCTCCCCTTTCGGTTCGATACGATATTCAAAGGTGGGGACTCACTTGTCACCGAGTGGCTGCAGAACAATGATGGCGAACTCCACGACGCCTTGGAGTGGTTAGCTGGACGCTGGGAGTACCGCATCGAGGTTCGTTGGAACGAGCAAGACATCCGAGAAAGCCTCCGGCAGACCGACGATCAGCTGCAGCAGCTAACCAGCCGAATCGAGGACGCGTCGAGTGGGACGGGATATCTGCTCGAATCACAGTTAGAGCAGCGAATCGCAGAATGTCTGCAGCGGCGAAGCCAGAGCCTTGAGGAAGAACTCATCGACGATATCGAACCCTACGCGGTCGAGATCCAGCGTACCGATGGCGGGACGCTCATTTCCTCAACGGAGAGAGTTCCTGAATTCGACACCGCGGTGCAGCTCTCGATACTCGCCGACAGTGATCACGAGGAGGAGATTGGCGAACAGCTAGAACCGATGGCTGACAGCCCCCAGTACGAGGTACAGTACACCGGTCCATGGCCGCCCTACAGCCACGCTCCGGAGATCGAGGGCGGTGATACACTGTGAGAGCCGAGGCAAACCGATGAAACCGACGAAGACGGAGTCCCACGCCATCGTGGACGTGATCGATGTACTCTTGCGGGAGGGCGCGATGATCCACGCCGACATCCTCATCTCTGTCGCGGATATTCCCCTGATCGGGATCAACATTCAGGCAGCTGTGGCCGGACTATCCACGATGCAGGAGTACGGCTTTTTCGAACAGTGGGACGCAGAAACACGCCGACGGAGCGAGGAGCGTCGCTCGGCGTTCGGGAAAACACCCGATCCAGAGATCCCGACCCGAGAGAGTGAGTAGCTCTGCTGGATCGGTGCGACTACAGCGTGATTGCTGCAGACCAGTTCCGGTCGTTCAGCTTCGTCTACCACGGACTGTGTTCAACTTCCGGGTATTCACTGTTCGTCGGAACGTTCTTTGAGTATGCCGTGGTAGCTTCGAGTGGCCGATGACGAAAAGTTCGGTTCCGAGGACGCGGGGCCGGACGGGGGAAATCCCCGTTCCTCGTGTCCAGATGACGAACCCTATGAGTGCCGAGGCCCTTGATCTACTGGTACCAACAGATACGGTTACGACGAAATGCAGGATGAATAGGTTTCTATCCCGATACGATCGTATTACCTCGTCGGGGTTCGTCGAGAGCGTTTCGCCCTTTCAGTCCGTCAGGAGTTCGGCTTTTTGACCGGCAGAAATCGGTTCGTGGACCGGTGATTATCTGAACAGTATCGGCCAACTCTGGACGCGGGTTTAAGAAGCATGACGGCAAACGCTGTAATATGGCCGCTGAACTTTCCGACCGCGTGCGACAAATCGCAAAAGAGCGTGGGGTCTCCGAGTCAGAAGTCTTCGGACGCGCGCTCGAACGGGGTCTCGAAGAAATCTGGAACGATCTCATGCTTGCACAGTACGTTGACGGTGAACTCGACCGCGAAGAGGCGATCGAACGGGTGGGTCGAGCGAAAGTCAAGCGTGCAGAGCGAGAACTGGAGCTGGTCGAGGAAGATGTCGAGCGGGGTCTGAATGCGTGACAGTCATCGCTGTGTCAGATGCAGGCCCACTCATCCATCTTGGAGAAATCAGGTCACTAGAACTGCTCGACGCGTTCGATACACTGTACATTCCCGGGACGTCTTCGAGGAGATAGTCCCCGGTCACGTCAGCCACCGCTCGCAGCGTCTAATCGGATAGTTGGCCACTAGAGAGCGACACCCCAAACAGCAGCCGAAGATTGATGAATGCGTATATCCGAGTATACGACATATGAGTAAATCCGTTCGCATCTCCGAAGAGTTCCACGAGTTCGTGAAGGGTCACAAGCGCGAAAATGAGACGATGGAAGAGACACTCCGGCGTCTTATCGGGGGACCCCATCCAGAGGATGTCGCCGGGATCCTCTCCTCAGAAACGGCGACGGCCATGCGGGATCGTCTCGAACACAAGCGCGAGACGGATACCGAAACGAAACACAAACTCCGGGAGCGATTCGAGTGATCCTCGATACGTCCTTTTTGATTGACCTCTTCGACGGTCGTGGGGAAGCTTTCGAGAAAGGCACCAAACTCTCCGAGACGAAGATCGTTCAGCGGGTTCCGTCACCTGTCGTCATGGAGCTATCCTACGGCGCCCAGTTCGGCGATGAAGATGAACGGCGAAACGTCAGGAACGCGCTCCGGATGTATCCGATCGTCGAACAGAACGAGACAATAGCTCATCGCGCCGGCCAGTTGCTCGCGCGGGCCGACCAGAAAGCCGACGGTGAAAGCGGCATCGACAAAGTGGATCCGATGGTTGCGGCAGTCTCTGACATCTACGACGAACCTGTCCTCACCGACAACGTCGGGCACTTCGCAGCACTCGGAGTCGACGTCGAGACGTACTGAGACGTAGATAGATTGTGAGTCGTGAGCGCCGAGGCCCTCGATTTGGTGAAACCAAACAGAATCTGTGTAGCCGTCAACTCCGGCAATGAGCAATCGCTCTGAGTTTGTTTCCACATGGGGTCGATGGCCTGTGCCTGTGAGACGGAGTTGTCCTCACGCAGTGCCCGACTGCCCAGAGAACTCTCTTTCCCGGAAATACTCGGGTCGATATTATGCTTTCGGTAGCGTCAGGTTGAACACTGCCCCGCTGGGCTCGTTGTCCGTCACCCAGACATCACCGCCGTACTGCGTCACGAGATAATCGACGAGATAGAGCCCGATTCCAGTGCCGTCGCTATCGACGGACTGTGCGCCTTTCCCAAAGATATCCTCCTTTTGATCGTCGGGGATACCGGGACCGTTGTCCGCAACCTGAATGAGGAGATCTTCCCCGCGATCCGTACAGCTAATCTCGACGACTGGTTGGTCGGTGTCGTTGTGTGTGACTGCATTGGAAAGCAGGTTCCGGAACACCGAGTCGAGCATCTCGTTGGCTTGCAGTTGGACGTACGGAATCGTGTCGAGAAGCTCGAACTCGGCGTCGGGGTGAGCTTCCCGCTGGCTTTCGAGCTCACTCCGCAGACTGGAGTCGAGTAACACTGAATCCAGGCTGAGTTCCTCACCACCAGTCAGCGCGTCAACGACGACGCCTGCCTCCCTGGTGATCGACGTGATGTCAGCTGCCTGTTGTCTGATCCGTTCGATAGCATCGTGGCTGTCGCACTCCTCCGAGGCTGCAAGTGTTTCGGCCCACGTGGAGATGACCTGCACGTCGTTGCCGATGTCGTGACGGACGATCCGGTTGAGTGCTTCGAGTGCCTCGTTGCGCTCTTCGAGCCGGCGTTCGTACTCTTTGCGCTCAGTGATGTCGATCACACCACCCCTGAAGCTTCGCCCGTTGTCGTCATCGATCCGCCTGACGTTGTCCGACACCCACCGAACTGTCCCGTCCGCTCGGCGGATGCGGTACTCGAAATCTTCGATCTCCTCGTGTTGTTGTAGCTGTGACTGGTACTCCGAGAGGCGGTCCGGATCGACGAACACGTCCGCGAGGCTGACTGCCATCTCGATCTCTTCCGGATCGTCGTAGCCGAGGATGTCGGCCATCGACTGGTTGACCATCTGGTAGGCATCGATCTCCGCTGTCGTCTTGTAGATCCCCTCTGCGGCGTCCTCGAACAGCGAGCGGTACCGTCGCTCGGCCGCTTCCAGTTCGAGTGTCAACGCCATCATCCCCTCGTTGGTCTCTGCAAGCTCCTGCTGGATCGTCTCGATCCGTTCTTGCTGCTCCCGGATCACTGCTGCAGCGTCGAGAAACAGTGTCTCCTCGTCGGACTCGGCCTCGCTTGCAGCCGATTCGAGCCGTTCGAGCAGATCCCCCCTGTCCATCATCCTATGATTGTGGAGCCAGCGACTGTATATGCTACGACTGTTCCCGCGGTGTAACGACTAACACCGTCGAATCGTCCTCGTTGTTGCTAAACTGGTCGAGCAGCTCCTGTGCCTGTTCAGTCGCGGACATGCGCTCAAGCTCTGTGTACTCTTCCCAGTCCCAGCGTGAGGAGAGTCCATCAGAGTGCAACGCCAGTCTGTCCGAGTGGTTCCACCCAAACTCCTCGATGTACGGATCGGGTGCGTTGCTGCCAACGACGCCACGCCGAGTCACCAGACTGCCCCGGTCGGGTCCCGACAGCTTTGTTACAATATTCCCGATGCCAGCAAACTCGACCGTTTCATCGGCCCAATCAAACCGGGCAAGCGCCATGACGACACCACGCGTCCCGCGACAGGCGCGACCTGTTCCCTCGAACAGCGCTGTGAAGGGCTGATCGTAGTGGCTCTCGATGTAGGAGCGTGCCGCCGTCGCGGCCTTGTGTGCCGGCAACCCGTGACCCAACCCATCGATAACGCCGACGAGGGCCTTGTCGTTCCAGCTTTTGATCACGAAGCTATCACCGTTTGGCTCCCCAGAAGAGAGCGGACGGGAGGCAGCACCGATATCCGAAGGCGGTGTCACCGATTGCTCGTACACTGGCTTCCGCCACCGATCTGCGATTATCTGTGTCCCAAAATCTGGCTCGCCCGGCATCGACACCGTCACGCGATCCATGAGCCGGTTCACAGCGCCGAGACCACCACCGAGCGTGCCTGCGGTCGATGTTCCGTCGCCGAAAGCTGCTTCGACATCCTGGAGTCCCGGCCCGGCGTCTTCGGATTCGATGCGGATTCCCTCTCGCTCGCCGTCTGTGATGTGTCCGATAGCGATTTCGCCGCCCTCGGCGTGTTTGTGGACGTTTTCGGCGAGTTCGGCGGCAACAATGCCGATCTCGCTGATTGTCTGGTCGTCGAACCCGAGCGCCGTTGCAAACGCCGTCGCCGACTGTCTAATCAGTACTGTATCACCGCCAGTTGTCAGCGTGTGGCGGTGCTGTTCCTGACACTCGATCTCGTCGCCCGCATCAGTTCGGTCAGTCACGAGACCACTTCCGGATCGTTATGGTCGTTCCGCTTTCGCCGGTCTCGATATCGAACTCGTCGGCGAGTTCGCGTGTACCACTCAGGCCGCGACCCATTCCCTCAGACGACGAGTAGTTGCCCTGAAGAACCGCCTCCAGATTGTCGATACCGGGGCCGTCGTCGTCGAACACCAGCTCCAACCCCGTGCGCCCCGGCCGATCGAGTTTCTGCCAGCGCATGACTCCCTCGTCGGCGTAGAGGTGGATATTCCGAGCCAGCTCCGAGACCGCAGTGACGATTCGCGTCACGTCGGTCAGGCGAAACCCCATCTCCTCGGCGAGGTCACGGACAGTCTGTCGCGCCAGCAGAATATCGTCCTCACTGGCGATCTGGACACTGCCAGAGCTACCCTGTCCTCTACCCTCTAGCCGACCGAGTTCGTTGTCGGTGTTGTCTCCTCGCTCACTCATTCGCGTCTCCTGATTGCTCTATTGTGCTGTCTGTAATGCCGAGCATCGAGAGGGCGTGGTCGACGTTCCGAGCAGTCGTGATATCCTCGAATCCGTAGCCAAGCTCGGCAGCCGTAATCGCCACGCTGGGGCGCATCCCAACCACGATCACATCACCACCCATCAGCGTGACCATGTTCGCCGTCTCGGAGATTACCCGGGCGAAAAACGAATCGAGTGTTGTCACACGGGAGATATCGAGGATGACACCACGTGGCTGGCGGCGATCAACCTCTTGCAGGAGCTGTTCCTGCAGGGAGTCCACTGCCTTGTCCGTCGGTTTTCCCGGAAACGAGGCCACGAGGACGCCGAACACCTCGTTGATCGCGGTTGGACGCAGCTCACTCATCGAACTCAACCCCCTGCCACGTGAGGGCGAGTTTGAGCCCCTCCATGAGCGACGACTTTGTCTCCACGTTCCGGAGTTCGACACCCAGTTGTACGAGTGTCTGGGCTATTTCCGGACTGATACCGGTGATGACGACCTTCGCACCAAGCAGGTTGACTGCGTTGATGGTGTCGATGAGATGCTGTGCCGTCGCCGTGTCGATCGCATCGACACCCGTGATGTCGATCAGCGACACAGCGGCTTCCTGTTCGACGACCTCCTGAAGCAGATCTTCGGTCAGCATCTCTGCCTGTTTGGTGTCGAGTGCCCCAACGACTGTGGTGAGGACGATCCCCTCCCAGACCTCGACAACTGGCATCGATTTTGTTCGAATCTCGGCGGCCAGCTCCTGAAGCCGACGATCTTTTTCGAGCCGTTCCGAGATGTCTCGGCCGACTCCCGCAACGCCGACGAGATTACCCCCATCTAGCAGCGGTGCAAACGAGAGCTCGTAAGGGAGACGCGTCCCGCCTTTCGTCAGGAGGGTTGCCTGCACTGACTGGCGCTGCTCGCGCGTTACTGTCTCCTCGAAGGTCTCCTCGACTGCCGCCCACTCGTCTTGGTCGAACAACGTCTCGGGATCGAGTGTCTCGACCTCCTGATCACTGTAGCCCGTAACCTCACAAAACTGGGCGTTCCATTCCTGAAACTTCCGTTCCGGTGTGAGAATATAAAACAGATCGTCTAGCGTGTCGATAGCTGCAGTAATCAGCGACTGATCCATGTGCCGAATTGCTGCTGATGATACTTAAAAGAGCCGGGCAATAAGATCATATTGATAATTGGACGACGGCATACATTCTCCGAGGGATGGTGAGAAGAGCTATGAGATATTGTTAGCTTATAGTGATTATACCGGTCGGCGGAACAGTTGATAATTCCACCCGATACACGGTATCGGTGATATCTATCAAGACTACCGTCAACCGGTATAGTGCGAGTCTTTACCGCTCTAGCAACGCGACATATGAGTTACACGCAGTGAAACATCCAAATTTGTCATTCGCGTGCGGAAATAACCGCACTAAGCGGGTTACAGCGACTTTTTGTAGTTGTTTAACACGTGTCAGCGTCTCCGTGGCCTATACTTCTCGATAGCAGAGTAGGACCGATTTCGGATAATGCGTCGAGCCCGTGTGCCTCGGTCTGGAGTTGCGGGACAGTTCTGACCGGGAGGTCGAAGGTTTCCTCTATTGTCTGCAGTCGCGCTGCGTGTCGCTCGGCGTCGCGCTTGCACCGATCACACGAACACGATTGTGAGTTCTCGAAGACGCGGTTGACGACCAGTGAGTCGAGCGGGATAGAAGCGTTATCGAGTCGATTGACGAGGCGCTCGGTTTCGGCTATCGCCATCTGTTCAGGTGTGAGAACGATTCGAAAGCGGCTGCGAGCCGGATCGTGGAGCAGCCCATCCACAGCATCGATGCGCCCACGAAGTGAGGTAATCTCGTCAGTGTCGTCGCTGCCGTCCCAGTACGCTACGGGGCCGAAGACCATGCTCCGGGCTACTCTCGCGGTCCGCCGGACACGTTTTTGCACGTCGCTGGCCACGCCGAATGTTTCGCTGAGTACCGCGGGAAGGTCAAGCAGGCGAACTGTATGGCCTGTCGGCGCGGTGTCGAAGACGACGGTATCGTACTCACCGCCAGTGTATCGAGCGATATACTCCAGCGCGGCCACCTCGTCACCGCCGGGTATCAATCCTGCATCGAAGAGCCGTTCGAGGTCCTCCTTTCCGACTCGCAACCCTGCATCGCGGAGCTCGTCGGCAAGCGCTTCGACGACGACCCGAGACGCTTCCTGCCCGGTTTCGGGATCGACCTCCACGGCATACAACGAATCGCTCATTGCCGTTGGCTCCCCACCGACGCTTTGCTCGAATACATCACTGAGAGAGTGAGCCGGGTCCGTCGAGACGACGAGTGTCTTCGAATCGGGCCGGCGATGAGAGATTTCGAGCGCGTGTGCCGCCGCACAGGTGGTTTTTCCGACACCACCCTTCCCGCCGTACAGTACGACCGAGGCTGTCTGCTGTCCGTCTCCTTCCATGCGGGCCATTATATAACCAGTGGGCCCACACAGTTACAAAATCGGGGATTGTTTCACTATACCGAGACCATCCGATACGTTATGCCAGTCAGAAACCCCGTTTTCGTTCGGCCAGCACGGGAGTTAGCGTCCAACCGCCATCAGAACGGGCCTTTGCAGTGTTCCTTCGGAATCGAGTTCCGGACAGTAACCAGCGGGTCGACCACCTGGCTGATCTCCAGCCCGCCCACCAGGCTGGAGAACATGTACGCCTCCGTCTTGTCGAAGCCGTGTGCGGCAACCAGCAAATCGATCGCGTCGAGGTTTGCCAGTTTGCAGGCCTCCTCCAGCGTCTCCGCGCTTGCCACGGTCTTCCAACTATCGGACGTCTCTACCAGCGGCCGTTCGAGGGCGACATCAGCGTCGTCGCCGTCGATTACGTCGACAGTGATGTCGATTTCGGTCGCAATCTCTGACCCCGTCCCGCACATCTCGCCGTCGGCCATGGCAGCCTTGCAGTCGCCCATCGCCAGCATGGCACTGTCCTGGAAGACGGGGAAGTAAGCGGTGTTACCCGCGCTCATAGCAGTCGTGTCGAGATTTCCACCGTGGTCGTGGGGGACGAGCGTCGTGTAGGACTCGTCCGCGGGGGCGACACCGATTGTCCCGATGACAGGATCGATCGGTACTTCGAGGTCGTCGAAGGTGAGCGTTGCTGGGTCGCCATCGCCATCGTCGTGGACCGGTGTAATCTTCGTTCGTGGCGCCTCGATCTGATCGTGCCCGTCAAGTAGACCGAAGCCGTCGATGGTGATCACGCGGCCACGATCCTCCGCTATTCGCACAGCCTCGATCTCGACGACGAGAACGTCGCCGGGTTCGGCACCGTCTACGCCGATCGGTCCGGTTGCAGCGTTTACCTCCGCTGGGACCGACTCGATCACATCCTCCTCGGTCTGCACTGCGCCGTCGAGACTGTCTCGGGTTTCGATCGTCAGTTCTGTACCGGGATCAACTTCGACGGTTGGCTCAAGATCGGGCGTAAACTCGTAGATTGCACCCTCCTCGTGAGAGACGGTCTCGCGTGACATGGTCGACTATTCGGTAGCCAATCAGATAACGGTACGCTCCGCGGATCGATCCACCGGGTTCGCGTACCGAGACGCTTGATTCACGAGTATCTCAACCCCCTGTAATCACCTAATAATTCATGTTCCCATCATATTCTTCACTTGCACAATACGTACACAATTACTCGATTATCATTGCTAGGCAGCCTTAATATATAACATATCGTATGTAAGCTGATCGAAATGGATATAGATAGTCGTCGGTCGGAACATGATGGGACGATAACGAGACGAGAGATACTCGCAGCGACCGGGGCGGTGGGACTGGCGGGCCTGGCCGGGTGTGTCGACGGCCTCCGAGATCGATTCGAGGACGAAGCAGCCGACAGACTCGTCTCGGCGACGGCAGCGACGCCGTCGTTTTTCTACGCCGGTGGCGAGAACCGAACCGGGCAGCGCCAGCGAGTGGAAACGGAATACACACAGGAGTACGCCCCTGTCGTCGTTAGCGGTGAGTTCGACGGTCGGTCGCGAACAGTCGATCTTGATGGTATCTACACAGATTCGATAGCGAAATTTCAGGATTACAACAGTACACGCTCGAATAAAAGAGAAAACGAGATCGATTTCGACGACGGTACCAACGAGTTCGACGAGGCCGACATTGACCGGCTCTTCGAGTATCTCGGCGACGAACCGACGATCTTCCAGCGGTTCGTGGTCGTGGTCCCCGACGCCAGCGTGAGCGGCCGCGAGGAATCACTCGCAGACGTTATCACGCCGGAGATACTGTTCGACCAGCTCTCTGCGGAGCCGTCCCGTCTCGACGAGGAGGGGAAGGTGTACTCCTGGGGCCGGGCTAAAGCGGGAACGGGCAACGGGAGTCTCTACTGCTGGGGTGGCAATCATAGCAGAGCCGTCGAGTCCGGCGGCGTCATCGAAACGAGCGGTGGCAAGGAGCGTCTCTGTGGACAGACGAACCATCTCACCATCGATACCGACGGCAGTAACCGCGGGATTGCTGTCGAACAGATGGGAGAGGCCGTCGCTGTCTGCACGGTCCCCGACGACGAGGAGGATGAGCCGTCGTGGCGGTTCGTGCCCGACTATCTCGACTCCGATGACGACGGTGACGGCCTGTTGACGGACTTCGAAAGCTGGGGTGGTGAAACGAGTATCGGTGAGACCGCGATGAGTTCGTGTCTCGTCGGTGCCGTCACGGTCCAGCCCGATGACTGTCCGTGCCCGATGCCCGCGCTGTTTCACGCCCGTCGGATCCGTCACGACGATCAGCTGCTGTACGTCGGCGGGTGGCTCGTCGACGATGCCGCGTTGTTCGAAGACAGCGTGACGATGTTGGTTGCTGACCGCCCGAACGATATCGTCGATATCGAACACGGTGACGACTTCGCAGCGATGCGCCGGGTAGCCGAGTCAGGATTCACCAGCGAGCGAGGACGATTTGGCTCGGTCTGTTACGATGGCGAGTTCGACCGCGAATCGCTCGCATACCTGCCGGCAGCCTTCCACGAAGGGGAGGGGCCACAGCGACTCGCGTCGATCAGCAAGCGCTCGGCACGGACCGGCCGGAATCCCCAGACTGGAAAGGAGATGCAGGGCAGAGATGACGAGCAGAAACCAAACGAGGATCGGATCCGGATCCCACTCGTCGACGGCGATGGTGACGATCGCGCCATGCGCTGTCTGGTCGGGGCACTCGACTGTCCGATTGTCCGCGTCGATCCCGGATCGTCCTGTCAAAACAGCTGCTGCTGTCCGAGCAACGACTGTGACTGTGGCTGGATTCCAGCGATGACCGGGCAGCCCCAACGGTGAGCGAGGCGACGATTCACGTGTTGACTCAGAGCGGTTCCACGTCCATCCTGCGCTCTTGGAGCTCGTCCAGAACGCCTTCTGTGATGCCTGTGACATCACTCCGCCCAGCCTGTAGGGCGTCCCTGCCTGTACTCTGGCATCGCATACTGTTGCACGGCTTGCGTGATCAGGCTCCAGACACACCCACATCAAACTCCGGTTAGCAATACTGGTCAGTCTCGCACTCACCGGCACAGCGGGGAACATCGGCCGCGAACTCTCTCACGATCAACGTCGTCTCACGCAAGATCAGCGGTGGCTCACACTCACCAGACAGCGCATAGATCGTTGCTTGCAGAGACAGGCAGACTGCTCATTGATTGTCCGCACCAACAGTGAGAGGCAACCATGACAACAGAATCGATAGATGATCTCCTCATTCAGGGGGTCAAGGAGCTGTACTACACCGAAAAGCAACAGGTCGACGCGCTGGAGTCACTCGCCGAGCAGACCGAAGACGAGGAGGCGAGCCACGCGTTTGCCGAGCACCGTGCCGAGACGGAAAAACAGGTAGAGCGACTCGAAAAAGTGTTCGAAACACTCGGAGAGGAGCCAGATGCCATGGAAGACACCGTCGTCGAGTCGATGATCACGGAACACGAGGAGTTCGCACAGGAAAACGAGGGGGAGATTCTTTCGCGCTACAACATGGAGGCCGGACAGAAGACCGAGCATTACGAGATCGCTGCATACGGAAGTCTCGCCTCGCTGGCAGAGAAATGCGGCCACGACGACGTCGCCGATCTTCTTCATGAAACGCTCGAAGAAGAAAAGGAGGCACTCGAAGAGATCTCCAAAGCCAGCGAGCAGTACGACGAGCAACAGATTGCGGGCGACTGATCGGACACGGTGGCTGTCGCCGGACAGTCACGACGTAACGATCCACCAGTACCGGACGCCGAGATAGAAAATAATGAACCCGAAGGTGACGGCGATCACCAACTCGCCGGCCGCCGCTGCGACCGCGAGGGCAACGACGTTCAGCGCGATCCCCGCAATATACACGAACCGAAGTCGGCTGTCAGTCAGTATCGACGACTCTGTTGTCTCCGTGTTGTCGGACATCTCGTCGCTCTTATGAAATCGTTTGAACTCCCGGACAAAAACTGCTCCTGTTTCTCGACGGGGTTCTGTCAGCGGACAGCGGTGTAGCTACTCCTCTCGCATCTTGATATCGGCGGAGAGCCCCTGTGCCATCTCGATTTCCTTCGAGTTATTCAGCGTCCAGGCCGTTCGGTCGGTGACGGCTTCGATCACCTCTCGTGCCGAGGGGTAGCCGTTGCCGGACTTTTTAACGCCGCCGAAGGGGAGCTGTACTTCTGCGCCAATACAGGGCAGATTGGCGTATGCAAGCCCGACCTCGGCGTGGTCGCGGTAGTAGTTGATCTGGCGGTAGTCTTCGGAGACGATCGCGCCCGCGAGCCCGTAGTTGGTGTCGTTGTGGATCTCGACGGCACGTTCGATCCCGCCGTCGTACTCCAGCAATGCGACGTGGGGGCCGAACACCTCCTCGCTGGTACAGCGCAACGGCTCGTCTGGATCGGCCTCGTAGACAAAGGGCCCAACCCAGTGGCCATCCTCGTGGCCATCGGGAATTTCAGCATCGTCGAGTTCCGTCCGGTCGACCAGTACTTCCACGCCCTCGGTTCTGGCAACTTCGTTGTAGTTTCTGACCTTCTCGACGTGGTCGGCCTCGATCAGTGGTCCCATGAACGTCTCTTCGTCAAGCGGGTCACCGACGGAGACGTTTTCGGCAATCTCGACGAAGCGGTCGGTAAACTCCTCGTAAATATCTGTATGGACGACGAGTCGTTCGCTCGATACGCAGCGCTGACCGGTAGTCTTGAATGAACTCATCACTGCCGAGTGGACTGCAATATCCAGATCAGCCTCCTCGGTGATGACAACGGCGTTCTTGCCGCCCATCTCGCAGGCCGCCCGCTTGCCCGGCTGATCGGCAGCCTTCTTTGCGACCTCGTGGCCAACCTCCGCCGAACCCGTAAAGAGGACAGTGTCGACGCGCTCGTCGTCGACGATGGCCGCACCCGTATCGCCGTAGCCCTGAAGCAAATTAAAAACGCCGTCTGGGATGCCGGCCTCGACCATCATCTCGGCGATGATCTGGCCACACCAGGGAGTCTGTTCGGCTGGCTTCCAGACGACGGTGTTGCCCTCGACGAGTGCAACGGCCATCTGCCAGAAGGGTATCGCGACCGGGAAGTTCCAGGGGGTGATACAGCCAACGACGCCGCGGGGTTTCCGGCGCATGTAGGCGTCCTTGCTCGCGACTTCGCTCGGGACGACATCGCCCTTGGGATGGCGGGCGTCGCCTGCCGCCCACTCGACCATATGCCAAGCCTCGGTGACATCTGCTTTCCCCTCCGAGATCTCCTTTCCGCACTCTTTCGTGACGATTTCGCCGAGTTCCTCGTGGCGATCCCGGAGTTCGTGGTAGACGTCCCAGAGATACTCCGCACGGTCGATCCGGGAGCGTTCCCGCCACTCTTCAAAAGCATCGGCTGCGGCGGCGATCGCTTGCTCTGCGTCCTCGGGTGTTCCTCGATGGAACGTACCCAGCTGTTCGCCCGTTGCCGGATTGGTGCTCGTGAACGTCTCGGTTCCATCCCCGTCTGTCCACTCCCCACCGATGTACTGCTGGTACGGTTCCGCCATGTGCCACTGTTTGTCACCCTGGCTCAAAAATGCTCCTAGGGGTGTTGTGGTCAATTGGCCTGAAAGGTACTGTAAACACGAGAAAGCTCTCGGGAACTGATCTACGCACAACGACTGGGGCTTTCTTGCTGTTCATAGCGGTGGAAATGGTTTTGCTCACTCCTACAGATCCCAGATCAACTCCCAACAATCGCTCGCAGCGCAAACCGAATATTCGACTTGTGCTCGCGGAGTCGCCGATAAAAGTAGGAGAGCCATCGTGAGCCGTAGGGGACGTACTGATACACCTCGGCCTCACTCGTTTCGACCAGATCGAACTGTGCCCGCTCGCGAACGCCCATCAGCATCTGGATCTCGTAGGGCGTGCCGTACTGATCGTGAAGTTGCTGTGCTTCCTCGATGACGACCGGATCGTGACTTCCGACAGCGATCCCGCCGTCGAACTCTTGAAACATGTATTCGAGCTGGTCGCAGTAGATATCAGTCACCTTCTCCCGATCGGTAAAGGCGATCTCGGCAGGCTCGTCGTACGCGCCCTTGACGAGTCGAACCTTGCCTGGCAGCCCCGCAAGTCGCTCGAGATCCTCGCCAGTCCTGACGAGATTCGACTGCAGACAGACGCCCACGTTGCCGTCAGTACGACGGCTGTACTCCTCGAACACCGCGAGTGTCGCATCGGTCGTCGTGTGATCTTCCATATCGATCCAGACGAAACACTCGGTTTCGTCGACGATCCGCTCGAAGCTGTTCTCGAACAGCTGCGTGCTGATATCGAGTCCGAGCTGGCTGGGTTTCACAGAGAAGCAAGCGTCGAGATTCCGGTCAGCGATTTCGCTGGCCAGTTCGAGATACTCCTCCGTGTCCGCCGTGGCGTCCTCGTAGCTGGTGTAGTGTTCGCCGAGCAAGTTCACGATTCCCCCGACGCCACGACTGTTAAGCGCTTCTACGTGATCCAGCGCCGAGTCGACACTCTGGCCAGCGACAAAGTTATTCGCAACAGGCGGAATCATACCTGCTGTTTAGACTCCCGTGTTGGTATAACCTACCCGTCGAGTGGCTGGACGGGCATCCGAGCCAGTTTGAGATGAACGCCTACCACTCCATCGTCGCCCAGTAGCGGTGTCCCCAGGCTGCGATGACGACGCCGAGTCCGAAGCCAGTCCCATGAGCGTAGACGTTGGTGAACGTTCCGTTTGTGGTTACATTCGCGGGAAACATGGCTTGAACAATCAGGAAAATAACTGCAAGGAGTACCAAGACGACAACCGCACTGCCGACCGAGATGCGGAGATTGAACGAATCTGAACGAACGCTTCGCCAGCCGTTCCAGCCGATCCCGACAAAGAGTACGACCAGTGCCAGGAACAGTACCTCTGTTGGGAGGGGCTGAGCGTACATAGCGAGCAGTTCAGTCACGACGACACCGAAAACCAGCACACCAACGTAGATCGTCGTCAATCGACTGTGGAGGGCGCGGACGAAGACTACCAGTGCAACACAGAGAAATCCGATGAACGCGGAAGCGATATCGGAGAATCCACGCACCGGGACGTTCGGAAGCAGGTCGACGTAGACGTTCATATTCGCCCAGGCGGTGAGAAACGGGACGACAAGCAGTAGCGAGAGAAACGTAAGCCAGTACCACTGGCGCTCGTCGACAGCGAGACAGAGCACGTAACAGAGGCCAGCCCCAGCCAAATACGCGATGGCGTTACCTGACAGGTGTTGCTGGTCAACGTGGAGATAAGAGGCCGTGATGTACGTAAATGGGTTGACATCCGCCGCACCAATCTGATAAACGAGAGCCGGCTCAAAACGAGCAGGAAGGAACTGTTCGAGTGTAACAAGCACTGCGACAACCGCGAAGATAGCACTGAATTCAAGGCTAACAACGAGCAGCCTGCGAGTGCGAGCGGTGACCACGCGTACGCTCACTGGTACCGGTGGCTACAAGAAGCTAAAGAATTTCTACTCGACCAACCGAGAAATGTAACCGCGACGACCAGCGTCACGAGTGATGACTGGTATCGAAAGCACTACTAGTGGTTTCACGGCTATCGAACTCGGCGACAGCGACGAAACAGATGGCCCACAGCACGACCAGTCCGCAGCTAACGACGCCGAATTTCTTACCCTGAACAGGAGCGGGTAAAACACCGAAGCGATGCCGACCAGCGCCACAAAGATGGCAACGCTGTAGGCGAGGAACCGCCAGCCGGTCGGGCGAGTGCTCGCACGGAGTGAGCCAACTCCGTTTGTTATGGCTCCAGCAGCCACGAAAACGGGATCGGCGAACGCGACGTAGTCGTCAGTCAGCATACAGTAGCACTGTCAGCTACTATCACGTTGCATTTTGTTGTTCACGGAGGAGGTCCAGATGCGGACGGATAATCTGAAATTGAGCTCCAATCCGAATTGTCTCGCTTTCTTGTTTCCACTCGATGATATCCGCCCCATCTAGTTTTGGCAGATGAACGTGATGAAGTTCGATGACAACAGCCTGCTGTTCGTGCTGTCGTTCTAACTCACTCGTTACAAACGCTTCGAGCGTACAGCAGTTCGTTTTTTGTAAAATCAAAAGCAACTGTCGTCGGACTGGATGGCTGAGTGCGTCGTACACCTCATCGAGCGCGTCAGTAGACGGCCCGTGGGGGCCATTGGATGTGGTCATTCAATACCTCGTTGTCGAACAGGGACAGTGCACGTCTTCCACCAGTATCAGCCCGGTTGATACCGGCATGGTTGGTCAGAACGGAAACAGCCCGGGAAGATCCAGTCTCGCCCACAGAGAATCTTCCTCGAACTGCAATTTTTGTCTCCACCGCGGTCAGACCTTGCATCCCTATGGATCCAGGTTGTGTATGCCAACAAAAAGTGTTAGCTTACCTACCAGTTACTATGTAGGTTACTTTAAAGTAACTTTCACCGTGCACACTGTTCAAATATTCTGTTTGCGGAAGGCAGTCCAAAGTAATTCGGGAGCATTCGCTGTATTGCGCCGGCAGGGATTCTCACGAGCGAAGCGAGTGAGAAGTCGGGCAGCAAACGACGAACTCCGCGGGGTTCATTTCCTGGACGCTCGAAACAGTTCGTATGAATGAGAACCTCGCAGAACAGGTCGGAAAAGCCCTCAAAGCAGCCGGTAAGATGGTAGCCGTCGCAGAGTCAAGTACCGGCGGACTCGTCGGCTCGAAAATTACTGACGTACCCGGCGCGAGCGAGTACTTCGACCGCTCGGTCGTCACCTACTCCAACGCCGCCAAGATCGATCTGCTCGGTGTCAAAAAGTCGACGCTCGAAGCCCACGGCGCAGTTTCAGAAGCAGTCGCCGAGGAGATGGCAGCCGGCGCTCGGGACGGCGCTGGCAGCGCCTGGGGTGTCTCGACGACGGGGATCGCCGGCCCATCAGGTGGCACAGACGAGAAGCCAGTCGGCACGGTCTTTATCGGCATCTCACACAGCGAACAGACCACGGCGACGAGATACGAGTTCGACGGCTCACGACTCGACTGCAAAGAACAGTTTGCCGAGCAGGCACTCGCGGATCTGCTCGCCGAAATCGAGACGAAACACGGGGAGAAAATCGACCGGTAGAGTGTCGTAGATGAGCGTGGCGCGACCCGAAGAGTGAGCTACGAAAGAGAGTGTTCCCCCAACCTACACGATTGACTGTTCAAAAAACGGCTTTTATTGTTGGGCGACAAACCGCGGTGTATGACGACTGAAACCGGCTTCGGTGGGTTGTTGGAATCACAGACGACGACATATCTCGATCGGCTGAGCACGTGCAGCAGTTATCTTCCGGAACTGCTCGAGGAGTACGAAAGCGGCGGCGAGACAGACGAGGTCGTCGAGAAGATCGAGGAGACAGAAAGTGAGTGTGACGAGATTCGGAGATCGATCACGGCACTGATTGCAAACGCTGATGCACAGGACATTGGCCTGCTCAGTACCCGGATCAAATTCAATCAGTCCGCACTGCTCACGTTCTACAAGGAGCTCGATATTATCGCAAACCACACCGAGCGAATCGCACAGGAGCTGACGATGATCCAGCCGGAAGCGGCAGTCGAAAGCTACGACCACCTCCGGGAGATGGCCACAGTCATCGTTGAGATGACAGCAGAGCTTGGGACTGTCGTCGAGCAGTTCATCCGAAGCCTCTCACAACCCAACGCCTCGGCGACGCTTACCGATGGCATCGATCGGATTCGCGATCTCGAAAGCCAGTGTGACAGCATCCGGAACGACGCGATCAGGAGCGCATTCGAAACTGGCATCGAACAGCCGCTCGTCTACCGCGAGTTCGCCGTCCTGATCGATGAACTTGCGAACACGATCGAAGACCTCACCGACCAGATCACAGTGATCTCCAGTGAGGAGCCCGG
>SL_4KL_010_BRINEDRAFT_10000519_pt1 | contig 19754 bp, 20 predicted proteins | sample SodLak_010_BRINE_2_FD_10664 | JGI IMG/M metagenome (IMG submission 10664)
AAGTCGGCATCCGGGGCGTAAATCAGCGCTTCGAGCGTAATCGTACCACTACCCGTGCTGCTTTCGAGCAGTTGATCACCGATGATGAACACGTTTCGCGGTGGCTGGGGTTCCTCGGTCGCAGTGCTCACGGTTGCGTCGCCCTGGGCTTCGAGCGAGCCGCCGACGTAGTAGGTGACCCGGTTGTCGGTCTCCTCGTCGATGACGGTGACATCGTGGTTCTCGCCAATGTCGAAGTCACCGTTGACGACGAACTCGATATCACCGTCGCTGGTGTCGAAGTTCAGATCTCCCGAGAGGGTGGTGTCACCGTCGAGGTAGTAGGTGCCAGCCGTGAGCGTACAGCCGCTGTCAATGCTGCTTGCGCTGATACAGTCGTATTGATCGTTGTCGTTGTTCGACGACGCGTCAGCGATTCGTGAGTCGATCAGCGGCCCCGCCGAGCGGTGTGGAACGCCCTCTTCGACCTCACCTTCTTCGGCACCGGCGTTACCGCTCGCACTGTAGTCCCCACGAACCGAAATTGCCTTGTTGAATGGCACGTCGTCGGGTACCGTGAGTTCGCTAATGACCGTGTTGTTCTCGTGGTAGATCACGGTGCTGCCCTCCGCACGCTGGGTGAAAAAGTCGAACCAGCCCTCGTAGTACTCGCTTTGGACGCGAACGGTGACCGTTCCCTCATCAAGCGGTGAGCCGAGTTCGGTCGCACGGGTGCTGCCGTCGGGACCCGGTGTGATGTCGCCCTGGGCCGTCCCGCTGACCGCACCCTCACCGTCGACGCGGATGATCGGCAGCGTCAGCGTTGCCCCGCGGTAGTAGTACTCCGGGGGTGAGACCATACTGCTGTTTTCGCCGCGTTTCGTCCAGACGCCACCGCCCTGGTAGGCGACATCGCGGTTCGCCCCCTGATAGACAACTGCGCCGAGCGGGCTCTGGGTGCTGCCTTCGACGGTGCCGTTGACTGTATGGGTGACCTCGATCTCGCCAGCGTCAGGCTGCACCGAAACCGTGCCGTCGCGGGTCGAACTCAGCGAGTAGCTCTGGACATCGGAGTCGCCGAGCGCAACGAGGCTGACTTTCGAGCTAAAGTGCGACAGCGAGTTTTCGACGTTTGTCGCCTCGGCCTCGTCGGTGAGGTCACCGATGGCGACCGCACCGAAGGCAAGTGTGGTACCGATAACCAACAGCGAGAGCCCGAAAATCAGGATCGTTCCGAGGAGTTCGGACTGCGCGCGGTCGTCGCCACCGCAATGACGACCCTTCCTGCGAACCCGGCGACTGTGCTTCCCCGGACCGTTCATGAAATGCACATCGGTGTTCAACGAAAATAAAGACCGCTGTGAACCCTCACTAAATCGACGTTTTAGCCACGTCTCTCGATTCGTCGGATAAACCTGCCGCTCGAAACAAGGAAAATCCGTAGAACGGAGATGCGTCGGTGCCGCGACGCGTCGTTACTGCACAGTGGGCGAACGCCTTACAGGCGTTCGACGTTGGCCGCTCGGGGGCCCTTCGGGGACTGTTCGATGTCGAACTCGACGTCCTGGCCCTCTTCGAGGTCCGGGCCGCCAACGTCTTCCATGTGGAAGAAGACGTCGTCGTCTGCATCGTCCGTGTCGATAAATCCGTAGCCGCCAGTGTCGTTGAAGAAATCAACGGTTCCTTTCGCCATTGCAACTACACGGAACAGTCCCAGAGACATAAACCCTCCGAGATCGATGCTCCACAGCACGTGAGACGGTGTTTCTCACGGGTGTGACGGCCCCACATGCGGTTGTAAAGCGTTGGCAACACCGGTCGAAACCGGTCCGCTAGCACGGTCGAGAAAGTCGAAGCTGCGCTCAACGATACAGGATTCCCGGCCGCTTGATGCTGCCCGAATCGGTGTCTGCCGGCGTGACAGCAATCGTCGGCCAGTCGTCGGTCATCGTCAACGGCTCGATTCGATCCGCGGTGACACAGACCGTCCCCTCGCTTTTCGCGCCACGGACGGTGGGATTCCACGCATAACCCATCGGCACAGAGACCGGTGCCGCATGCGTTGGCGTCGCAATCCACTCGCGGCCCGCAAAGCCCGCCGCACCGCCCTGATGGTGATTGGTCCACTCATCGGGCCACCCAACCGCGTCGTATGCGGCCTGAATCTCCCGAAATACGTCGGCCGCCGTACCGCCGTCGGCGCTGATTCGCTGGGTCGCCGACAACGCGGTCGCCTCGACCGTCGCTGCCGCGCGATGACGGTCGGTGAGCCAGTCGGGATCATCGAACGCGACCGTCCGGGTCGCACTCGCGTGGAGCCCGCCGCGTTCAGCAGTGACCGAAATAAGGACGTAATCTCCAAGTTCCGCCGCTGTCGGCGTGAAATGTCGGTACCGCTGGGCGCGCTCGCTGCCGCCGACGAGCACGACCGGTGTCGCAATCGCCCGTGATTCGAGCGCCCGGCGCACGTCGGCGGCGACCACCTGTTCGGTGTCGGTTGGCGACAGCGACCGACAGACCGACTCGACCGCGGTTGCGACCTCACGGCCGAGCGTCCGGTAGCGTTCGATGTCGGCGTCGGTCAGCGGCTGGCGGAGAGCTGTCGGATCACACAAAACCGCGCCGGGCACGGCGAAGTCGGCGGCGACGGCCGACGGCGAGCGGTCGGCGACTGCCGCGGCCAACGAGCGCTCGTGCCACGGGTCGGCGTCAACCGTGAACGCCGAGGGAAGCGCTTCCTCGCGAAGCCGGTCGGCCTCGATGGAGTCGGTGACGACCCGAAACCCCGCCTCACGGTCGTAGCCCGCCGCCGCGATGCCGATTGGCGCGTCACGGTCAATCACGTTGCTCGCGCCGGTGAGCCACGCAAAACTGTTCGACCGGGCGAACCAGACCGCATCGAGATTTTCACGATCGAGATACGTTTGCAGCCGACGGCGACGTACATCGAGCGAGCGCGCCCGTTGATCGCGTGGTGGTACTCGGTTCATAGTAAATAAACGGATCGGGGGGACTTCAATCCAGAGTGAGTCGGGACAGGTTGCACCAATCGGAGATTGGAGACAGTAGCACGTCCCTACCGTCGGACGCAGGAAAATTTGGCAGCATCTAACAATATGTGTTTGTGCCAGACACTCTTGTGTATGACACGGATCTTTGAACTCACTGGATTCCAGCGCGACCTCCTGTACGTGATCGCCGGCGCCGACCGGCCATCCGGACAGTCGGTTCGTCGAGAGATGGAAACACACGTCGACACTGTCAACCACGGACGGCTGTACCCCAACCTCGATGCTCTTGTCGACCACGGACTGGTCGAAAAAGGAACGCGCGACGAGCGAACGAACTACTACGAGTTGACGCGAGCAGGAAGCGAGCTTCTCGCACAGCGACGCGACTGGGAAAAGCAGTACGTCTCACCGCTGAAAGAACCACCACAGCAGCAGTAACATCACCGGGGACGGCGATAGCTGTTCGCCGTCAAACGCACAGAAGACAGGTTGAAATAGCTCGCGAACCGAGTTGTGCGTAATGGTTGACCGTCCCGACTGGCTCAGTTTTCGGCGGTTTGCAGCGTTCACGACAGCGCTAACGCTCTCACTCATTACGCTCGGCGTCTACACCTCCGCGACCGGCTCCGGGTTGGCCTGCCAAGCCCAGTGGCCGCTGTGTTCGGATCAAATCGTCCCCGCACTGACGATCAACCCCGACTTCATCGAGTGGTTTCACCGTGTCGTCGCCATGATTGCAGGCTTCTTTATCGCCGCAACGGCGCTGTGGAGTTGGAAAGCCGGTGACAGAGGCACGAAGTTCGCCGCCACCCTCGCAGTCGTCCTGTTGCCGCTCCAGATCTCGATTGGCGCGGTAACGGTGACGATCAACGGCCTAATTCCGTGGGGATACCAGGCACCAACGCACGCCGCACACCTGCTTGTCGCGCTCACGATTTTCACCCTGCTCGTGGTGACGACACTGGGTGCGTTCCGAAATCACCACCGCCGACCGCCGCGCGGGCGAAGCCAGTTGGCCTTCGCGGTCGCCGCCGGTGCTCTGCTCGCAAGCGGGCTGTTTAGCCGCGCCATCCCGTTGTTGAGCTACTCACCGGGTGCACAGGCGTGGTACTACACGCTGTCGCTCGTCGCCTTCGTTGCGCTGCTCGCGGCAGTCTACTGGGCGGGCAAGGCGGACCGATTTGGCCAAGTGTTCGCTGGCAGCGCGCTCAGTCTGCTGTTCGTAACGATGCTCTTGGGTCGGGATCTGGTGGTGTACACCGCGGCAGTCAGAGAACTGCACGCTGCGCTGTATCTCGTAGCGATCATTCTGGCGGCAGTCGGCTTCTGGCGGCAGTGTACCGCCGGCCAAGCGGCCGATGTGCGAACGCTGCGTCGCCAGCAATCCGACTAGGTGAGCGCAAACCGCCGGCAGCCGGGGTAACAGCGGTCAGAAAAAGTCGCTCAGTCCGGCCTGATTCTCGTCGTCCTCACTCTCTGTCTCGCGAGCGTTGCTGTCGGCGGTCGTGGTGCCAGCTGATTCACCACTCGCAGCCGGGTCGTCGCCGGAGGCGACCCGTTCGTCGCGAGCCGTGTTGCCGGCGGCTGTGTCGCTATCGTCGTCACCCCTCTCGCCCACAGCGTCGTCGCGCTCGTCAGTATCTGGGCTGTTCCCGACGAACGCGCCGCCGGAGTGGGCTTCCATCGCCTGCTCGCGTCGATCCGCCGCGTCGGCAACGATCGACTGAACCTTCTTTGTCGACTCGCCGCTGCCGGTGACGAAGGCGACGTGAGACGCGTCAAACTCGTAGGCCGCTGCCATGATCACGGTCAGCTCGCGTGGTTTGCAGTGGTGGGTCATCGCCGAGAGAGACGGCAACACCGCGCGACGAGCGATTTCGATGCTCATCCCGCTGCGGTCGGCGATTCGCTGACAGACCTCGTCGGCCGTGCTGTTCGAGCCGGGCCAAAACTGCGGACGACCGTAGCGGGTCCACCCGCCTTTCGTTCCGTCGCGTGCGGCGGCCGTTCCCGCCGCGGCGTTATCGGTTGCATACCGCCAGTAGCGGTAGTTCTGGCTGGCGCGAACGCGACCCAACCAGACGTCGGCGTTGGCGAGAAAGTCGTAGGCGCGGGCGGCCTCACGTGGCTCATACACGTCGAGCATGTTGTCTTCGAGCCATTTCGTGAGGTCGTCGGGCGTCTCGTCAACCCGGTAGGCTGCCTGCAACGATTCCTCGGCTGATTCCTCTTTGAGCACCGCATCGAGAAACGGGAAAATACCCATCGAGCGGTCGCGGTCACCGGTAACAACGTCGCGCTCGGTGATCGTTTCACGCCCTTCTGCGGCCGCCTGCAGATCTTTGACCGCGCCACGAAGGTCGCCGTTGTTGGTCTCGGCAATCGCGTCGAGCGCGGCCTGTTCGTACTCGACGCCCTCGCGACGACAGAGGTCACGAAGCACAGGAACGATCGATCGTGTCGACACGTCGCGGAACTCGATGTCCTCGCAGGCGCCTCGCAGGCCACGGCTCATATCGTAGAACTCGTTGGCGATGAGGACGATCGGTTGGCCGGAGTTTTTGACGAGCTTCGTGATCGCCGCGGCGCCCCCACGGTCGTAGTTGCCGTGGATGTTGTCGGCCTCGTCGAGAATCACCAGCTGGCGGCTGGCCGTGTTGTCGCCGGTTGCCCCGCCGCCGGCGGCGCTGCCCGAAAGTGTCGCGTTCATCGCCGCACGGCCGGCAAACTGCTCGATGACGTCGGCGGTCCGCTGGTCGGACGCGTTGAGCTCGACGGTCTCCCAGCCCATGTCGGCCGCCAGCGCGTGGGCCGCGCTCGTCTTGCCGACGCCCGGCGAACCGTGGAGAATCACCGCCTCGCGGTGGTCGTCCCACGAGCGGGCCCAGTCGCGAAAGGCGTCGCGGGCCTTGTTGTTGCCCCGAAGTTCCGAGAGCGTTGTGGGACGGTAGCGTTCGGTCCAGTCGGCCATTACCGGAGAAAGGACTGTCGGCCGCTTAGTGGTTGCGGAGCCGACACCGACCCCGCGCGGGCGACCCGGTGTCAACCGCCGCCGACAGATTCATTCGAAATCGTGAACAACTACGACTCCATGTCCCACGCCAACGCGGTCGCGCTCGATCGAACCGAAATCGACGACGTGCTGAAGACCGTCGGGATTGGCGTGATTTCGTTCGCCGAGCGCGACGAGCCGTACTCGATTCCGGTTTCGTACGGTTACGATGGCGACAATCGCGAGCTGTATTTTCGGCTTAGCGTCGGCCCCGACAGCGAGAAAAGCCAGTTTGTCGCCGACGGCGAGTCTGCCTCGTTTGTCGTCACCGACGATGGCGACGAGGGCTGGCGAAGCGTTGTCGCCCGCGGGACGCTTTCGAGCGTGGCCGAACCGACGCTTGACGGGCGGGCCGCCGACCAGCTCCACGAGATCGACATAGCGTGGATACCGATCTACGATGCGCACCCCGGAGAACTCTCGTTCGACCTCTATCGACTCGATCCCGCAGAGTATACGGGCCGAAAAGAGCAGTAGTGGCGTGGGAAGGAATGACATCGACGACACCCCGGAAGTCCAGTTAGCCCACAACATACGACAGCTGTCGAAGGTCGGTTTCGGTAGTCTTTTGCGTTCAACGCTCCCTGTTTCAGCCATGATCCGTTCGGGAGTCCGTCGATGACGACGACCGTTCGTGAGGATCTCGCCCACCGAATCGCCGGCGAGGTAACCCTCAGCGACGACCCGGGCGCAACGCTCAAAAAGTGGCGAACGGATTTCGACGTCTCACAGACCGAGTTGGCCGCGGAGATCGAGGTCTCCTCGTCGGTGATTTCGGACTACGAGAGCGGCCGACGCTCCTCACCCGGCATTGGCATCGTCCGCCGGATGGTCACCGCCTTGCTCACCATCGACGAAAATCGCGGGGGGAGTCGCATCCGGCAGTACGGTCGGGTGTTGTCCGCAGGCTTCGAGAGCGACATCGTCTACGACCTTCGCGAGTATCCGACAGCCGTCTCGCTGTCGGCGTTTTACGAGGCGCTCGATGCGACCGAAATCACCGAAGGCACCCGCGATTACGTCAACGGCCACACCGTCATCAACTCGATTCAGACGATTACGCGGCTCACGAACGAGGAGTTTTACCGACTCTACGGGCAGAGCACCGACCGCGGCCTCGTGTTTACGGACGTGACGCGCGGCGAGGGGCCGATGGTCGCCATGCGCGTCGTCCAGCCAACGCCGAACGCCGTCGTCCTCCACGGCATCGAACCCGAAGACCTCTGGGAGCACGCGGGCGCACTGGCCCAAGTCGACGGCTTTGCGTTGGCGACCTCGACAAAAGATCTCGATGACGCGCTGGCGGCGCTCCGCGAGTTGGCCTAAAACGAGTTAGCGGGCGGTCGGCGTAATGCCGTCGCCGACGGCGTTCATCACTTGGATGACGGCGCTGGCGGCGAGTCCCTGGGCGACCTCGCGCTGTGTTTCGGGATCGAGTCCGGCCTCGAGATCGTCGAGATCCGGTTCGTAGCCCGCGGTGACCGGGTGGCCGGCGGGTGGGTTGACCGCGACGGTCGCCGTCGGGCCGGCGTACTGGAGTTCGGAGCCGACCTGATAGCCCTCGGGAAGGTATGATTCGGTTTCGGCGACGATTTCGGCAACGGCGTGTCGAAGTGCCTGTTTCTGTCCCCCGGACAGTTCGATATCAGCGGTACCGATCCCACCGGCGGCGACCTCACGTCCAGACCCGGGATAGTTTCCATTCATACGAAAGACAGCCGTTGTTGGTGAGAGAGGCGTAAAAAGCCGTCGGCGGTGGCGAATTCGACGCGTTCGGCGCAAAAGAACGTCAGAAAACCGGCTCGCTCTCGCCGTACGCCGCAAGCACGACAACCGCGGTGTAACTCCCCTCGACTGGCCTCGTCGTCGACACCAGCGTGTCGCGATCGGTAAACGCCCAGTCGCGGAGCCCACAGCCCGCATCGAGACCCTGTTCGACCGCCTGTTCAACGGCCGCGGGGTCGGTGCCGCTGGCCTCGTAGAACAGCCCCGGTCCGGGGCCGGTCGCCCAGCCGATAGCCGCCGCAAGTTCGTCGACCGCGTCGTCGGGCCCCGAAACGGTCTTACTCTGGACAACCGTGAGTCGGTTGCCCGCCGGGCCGAGATCCGGGGCCGCGTCGACGACGCGGAGGGTTGCCGCTGCAGGAATGACCGACGACACACGAACGAGATTGTAGTTGTGGAGATTGATATCCGCAAGCGCGGCGTCGTAGGCCGCCATTTCGGTCGGCGCGACGCCGACCCCGCCGGCGACGTAGATCGTGCTCATTGGTCAAAAAGCGGGGCCACGGCGGTAATCGGTTACGGATTGGCCGCAGCAGCACCGGAGACCGATCGGGTCGAACGAATCGTCGGTTGCACGCGATCAGTACTGGTACCGCACGACACCGTCTTTCGTCTCGTTGGACGCGAGTTTGTCGCGTGCGGCCTCGATATCGCGCCGGGTGACCGTCGTCCGGTCGTCGCGAATCGCAAACATTCCCGACTCGGTCATCAGGCTCTCGATGTCGGCCCCGCTGTAGTCGTCGAGGTCGCGGGCCAAGCCGTCGAAGTCGACGTCGTCGGCAATCGAGATATCGCGGCTGTGAATCTCGAGAATCCGTTTGCGACCCTCCACGCCGGGGGTGGGAACCTCGATGAGCCGGTCGAACCGGCCGGGACGCAAAATCGCCTCGTCGAGCATATCGAACCGGTTGGTCGCGGCGATAATCCTGATCTCACCGCGCTCGTCAAAGCCGTCCATCTCGCTGAGCAACTGCATCATCGTCCGCTGTACCTCGGCGTCACCCGACGTTTTCGAGTCGGTTCGCCGGGAGGCAACCGCGTCGATCTCGTCGATAAAAACGACCGCGGGTTCGCGCTCGGCAGCCAGCGTAAACAAATCGCGAACGAGCCGCGCGCCCTCGCCGATGAACTTCTGGACGAGTTCCGAGCCCGTCATCTTGATGAACGTCGCATCGGACTCGTTGGCGACCGCTTTCGCCAGCATGGTTTTGCCGGTTCCCGGCGGGCCGTGGAGCAACACCCCAGACGGCGGGTCGATGCCGACAGTTGCGAACTGTTCGGGGTTCTCGATTGGGTCTTCGACGGCCTCGCGAACCTCCTGAATCTGGTCGTCAATGCCGCCGATGTCGGCGTAGGTGACGTTCGGCGACTCGGTGACCTCCATCGCTTGGGCGCGTGAGTCGGTTTCGTCGTCCAGCGCGAGTTGGACGTTGAACGATTCGTCGATGGCGACGCGGTCGCCCGATTCGAGCGTCGATTCGAGCTCCGGCGAGATCTCGGTGAGGACTTCCTGGTTGTTGCCGTGTTGTTTGATGATGACGGTGCCGTCATCGGTCAACTCCTCGACGCTCGCAATGTAGAGCGCGGCGGTTTTCAGCGCCTCGTTGCGGGATTTGAGCGTGCGAACCTCCTCGTACAGCGACATGCGTTCGTCGGTCGCCTCGCCGAGACGGGTTTCGAGTTTCGCGTTGACCGAGAGCAGTCGACGGTGGTGTTTTTTGAGCGCCGCCAGTCGCTCGGCTGGTGACATTTCGGGGTCCAGATCGAGTCGCGGGCGGTCGGGAAGCGACGGACTACGTGACATTCGTTGCTACCGCTTTGCGTCGGGGATAAATGGGCCTTTGGGTCGGGCCAGTCTGTGCGACTATCGAAGCTCGTCGATCCGGTCGAGAGACGTCTCGTACACCGAGAGCGCCGACTCGATTGGCTCGGGGGTGGTCATGTCGATGCCGGCGAGTGCGAGCGCCTCAATCGGATAGACGCCGCCACCGGCCGCAAGCATCTCGCGGTAGTCGGCTGCCGCACGCTCGCCGAGCTCCCCACCCTGTCGGATGCGCTCGACGATGGCGACCGCGGCCGAAATGCCCGTCGCGTACTGGTAGACGTAGAAGTTGTAGTAGAAGTGTGGAATCCGCTGCCACTCGCGACGAATGTGCTCGTCGAGGTCGGCGGTTGCGTAGTAGTCACCTTTCAGGTCGCCGTAGAGTTGGTCAAACACGTCGGGCGTCAGCGGCTCGTCGGCCTCCGCGCGCTCGTGTATCTGGTGTTCGAACTCCGCAAACATCGTCTGGCGGAACAGTGTCGAGCGGAACCGTTCGAGATACTCGTCGAGCACGTGGAGTCGGAGTTCATCGTTTTCGACCGTTTCGAGAAGGTAGTGAGTGAGTAACGTCTCATTAACCGTCGAGGCGACTTCGGCGACAAAAATCTCGTAGCCCGCGTCGTGCCACGGCTGGGCCTCTTGGGCCAACTCCGAGTGCATCGAGTGGCCCAACTCGTGTGCAAGCGTGTACAGCGAGGCGACGTCGTCCTGGTAGTTCATGAGGATGAACGGCTGGGTGTCGTAGGTGCCAGAGGAGAACGCCCCTGAGCGCTTGCCACGGTTCTCGTAGACATCGACCCAGCGGTTGTCGAGGCCCTCGGCCATGCGCGCCTGATACGCTTCGCCGAGCGGTTCGACTGCCGCTGTGATCCAGTCGACCGCCTGCTCGTACTCGACAGTCGGCCCCGATTCGCCCGTGAGCGACATGTAGAGATCCCACGGTCGGAGCTCGTCGACACCGAGCGCGTCGGCCTTGGCGTCGGCGTGTCGAGACAACAGCGAGAGATTCTCGTGTACGGTGTCGACGAGCGTGTCGTAGACGGCGACCGGCACGTTCGGGCCGTCGAGCGCCGCCTCACGCGCCGTCTCGTAGTTGCGAGCGCGGGCGAGTTTGACGTCCTTGCGAACCTGTTTTTTCAGCGACGTGCCGACCGTGTTGCGGACGCTCTCCCACTCGTCGTAAAAGGCCGTATAGACCTCCTCGCGGAACGCGCGCGACTCGTGTTTCTGGAGCTTCGTGAAGGTTCCCTGCGTGATTTCGACCGCGTCGCCGTCGGGATTGGTGACGGTCGGAAACGTCAGGTCGGCGTTGGCGAGCATGGAGTAGATTTCGCTCGGCGAACTGGTGACCTCGCCGAGCTCCGCAAGCAGTGCTTCGACTTCCGGCGAGCGGGTGTGTGGTTTCGCCCGAAGCACATCGTCGAAGTAGTGTTCGTAGGTCGACAGCGCGGGTTCGCGGTCGATGAACGCGCCCATTTCGTCGGCCGATAGCGTCTGCAATGCGGGTTCGAGATACGAGATCGCACTGGAGGCCTCCGAGGCGAGCGCTTGGGCGCGCCCCGAAAGTGCCTGATACGTCTGGTTGCGGGTGTCTTCGCTGGCGCGGAGGTTCGCGTAGACGCTGAGTTTCGAAATCTCGCGCATGAGTTCCTCGCGGAGCGTCAGCAGTTCGAGCAGCGTGTCGGGGCTCTCGGTGACGCGGTCCTCGTAGGCCGCAAGCTCGGCAACCCGGTCTGAGACCGTTTCGAACTGTTCCTGCCACGCTTCGTCGGACTCGAAAATGCGTTCGAGCGCCCATTTGTCGTCGGTCGGAATCGCGGATCGCTCGGGAACCGTACTCATACAAAGAGTGCGGCGACGGCGGGACTAAAAGCTGTCACTCGCGGGCGTGATCCTCGCCTGTGCGAAGTCGCTCGGTGATCGCCGTCGACACCCGACCGATCGACCGGGCGGCGACCACACGCTCGCCGAACGCGATCGCACCACGCTCGGCGGCCTCGGGGTCGCGCTCGAAGTCGACACCGGGGTACTCGACTGCCGACAGCACCAGCGGTTCGGGAGCCGCGGGCGACGGCCGCGGGTCGACCGGGTCGTCGCCGAGCAGCGAATCGATCCACGAGAGCGACTTTTCGCCCGTGCCGACCGCCTGAATGACCGACACGAGTCGCCGGACGAGTTCGCGCGCAAAGCCGCCGGCGACAACCTCGATCGTGAGGAAGTCGCCGGCGCGGTCGAGTCGGCCCGAGAGGTCGCGTTCGGTTCCCTGCGAGTCGGGCGTGAGGTTGTGAAAGTCGCAAAGCCCACAGAGCGCATCGAGCGCGGCGGCCGCGCGGTCGTCGTCGATCGCGCGTCGGCCGTCGAGCGATGGCGGCGATGGTTGTTGTGGGTCGTCCGTCGCTCGCGGCGCGTACAGATGATAGACGTACGCGCGACGAACCGCATCGTGTGTCGCATGAAAATCGTCGTCGACGTCAGCGTGTGCCCACGCCCGGATCGTCCCGGGAAGTTCGCTGTTGAGCGCCCGCGGCGTCAGCCAGTCGGGACACTCGAAGGCGACAGTCTGGGCGACCGCCGAAACACCGGAATCGGTGCGACCCGCTGCGGCGTAGCCCGGTGGCTTGGCGGCGTCGCTGTCGAGTACACCCAGCGCACGCAACGCATCAAAAATTGTATCCTCGACAGTCGGCACGTTGGCCTGGCGCTGAAAGCCGTAAAACGGCCGGCCGTCGTAGGCGACGCGGAATGCGTGCATGTGGCGACGTTGGCAGCGAGAGCAGTAAAACCGCTGTTTCTGTCGAGCGTCACGCGGCTTCCGTCGAGGGCGACACCGTTTCGGTCACAAACAACACGACTTGTCGCTCATCTCGACAAAAGCGACGCGGGGAGTGATGGCTGGCACAAAAGAACCGACGGCAACGCAATAACACTGCCGCTCGGCGGCGTGAACGGGCTGAGAGGAGTAAGCCCCCTTCTGTTTCGACCCGACATTCGGCTGAGCGTCCGTCGTCGTGTTCGGACTACCTCGACGACGAGTCACCCGAGGCGACCCGGCGTCTGACGCGGACTTGCACCGGTGAGGATTCACCGTTCCATCCGTTCCCGTACGTCGGCTCGCGGGCGGAGCCCGCAAGCGATCGTGGTGGTGTGGCCACCGTATGGTAACCACCCACCACGCGGCCCTCGGCGGGTTAGCTTCCGTCCCTTGCGGGTTGGGTCGCACACTCACGGCGAAACCGCGAGTGCCGGCGGCCGCGATGGCAGCCGCACGCGCCTCATCGGTCGGTACGGGGGGTCTCGTTTCTGTTTCAGTGCCAGCAGTCTCCCACTCCGGGCTTACACCCGGTCACCTGTCCGAACGGTGGGGGGACTTTCCTCATGGCACGGACGGGCGACCAGACTGGTCACCCCCGGTGAACGAGGTTCGCCTGCCACGGGGATCGGGCTCTCTCTGCCCAGTTTCGGTTGACAGAGCGACCCAATAAGGGGTTCGGTCGGCCAAGACGCGCGAAACCCGAACGGTGCCGACCCCAGCAGTCGGCCACGTCGGCTATGAGATACCCACCCAAAAATCAACGCTTATGAGGGGCGGGTTCAAAGCTTCAGACGATACGGAGAACCCGGAATGTCATGGATAGCAATCGGGGCGTTGGCGCTTGTCGGTGTGGCCATCCCTCTCGCGATGATGGTGGTGTCAGCACTGCTGCGCCCGGCGGTCCCCGAACAAGGCAAGAAAACAACCTACGAGAGCGGTGAGATTCCGACCGGCTCGGGGCGCATTCAGCTCAACATCCAGTACTATATGGTTGCGCTGTTGTTCGTCGTCTTCGATATCGAGACGGTGATGATCTTCCCGTGGGCGGTTATGTACCGCAGCGCGCTCGAAGCGGGCGTTCCCCTCTCACAGGCGTTACTCCCGATGTTGCTGTTCGTCGGGATTCTCGTCATTGGTCTCGTATGGGCGTGGCGCATCGGCGCCGTTGAGTGGACGAAAAGTCTGCGCGCGACCGCGCAGAAAACGGAGAGACAAAACACATGAGCAGCGACAATCAACAACCCTTCGTCACCGACCGATCGAGAGTTACCACAGACACCCAAGACGCGCGTCTGACGGGCCAGGACGACCGGTTTAACTCTCGGCTCCGCGAGGCGTTCGGCTCCTCGCCGTTCATTCTCACCAAGTTCGACAAGTTCATGAACTGGGTGCGGGGCTCCTCGATGTTCATGCTGCAGTTCGGCATTGCCTGCTGCAGCATCGAGATGATGCACACCTACGCGGTCAAACACGACCTCGACCGCTTCGGGGCGGGCGTGCCACGAGCGTCGCCCAGACAGGCCGACGTGATCATCATCCCCGGAACCATCGTCTCGAAGTTCGCCCCGCGGATGAAACGCGTCTACGACCAGATGCCCGAACCCAAGTTCGTCATCGGCATGGGCTCGTGCACCATCTCCGGTGGCCCGTTCCAAGAGGGCTACAACGTCGTCAAAGGGGCCGAAGAGGTCATTCCCGTCGACATCCACATTCCGGGGTGTCCACCGCGACCCGAGGCGCTCGTCTACGGCGTCGCCAAGTTACAAGAGCGCATTGCCAACGGCGAGTCCGCCCCGGTCGTGGTCAAACCCTACGAACTCGAACAGTTCGGCGACCTCGAACGCGACGAAATCGTCGATCAGCTGGCCGCCGAAATCGACACCGACGATCTCGTGATGCGGTACAACTGGGCTGATTCACCATGAGCATCGAACTCCCCGAAACCGCGGGCGTCACCGAACAGAGTCCCGAAGAACTCGAAGCGCTGCTGGACGAACTCGTCATCGGCCGCGACGACCACCTCAACGCGCCGGGATACGTCATCAAACCCGACACCGTCGTCGAGAGCCTGCGTCGCCTTCGCGATGACGCCGGCTTCGACCACCTCTCGTGCGTTACCGCCCAGGAGTACGACGATCGCTACGAGTCGATCTACCACCTGAAGAAGTTCGACGATCCGACCCAAGAGGTCTCGATCGTCGTGCCCGCCGACAAGGAAAACCCCGTCAGTCAGTCGGCCAATGCCGTCTTCCGGACGGCCGACTGGCACGAGCGCGAGGCGTACGACCTCGTCGGCATCGAGTACGACGAACACCCCAACCTGAAACGAATTCTCCTGCCCGACACGTGGCAGGGCCATCCGCTTGGCCAGTCGTACGATCAGGATCAGCCACAGGTCGTCCCGCTCAGAGAGCACAAAAATCCGCTGCTCGAAGACCAGCGCGCCGCGTCCGAAAGCGAGACGATGTATCTCAACATCGGCCCGCACCATCCCGCAACCCACGGCGTGCTCCACGTCAAAGCCGTTCTCGACGGCGAACAGGTCGTCGACCTCGAACCCGACATCGGCTACCTGCACCGCTGTGAGGAACAGATGTGTCAGAACAGTACCTACCGGTACCAGATCATGCCGTACCCCGACCGCTGGGACTACATTTCGGCCGGCCTGCTCAACGAGTGGGCGTACGCGCGCGTGGCCGAAGATATGGCCGATATCGAGGTACCCGAGTACGCGCAAGTCATCCGGACGATGGGTGCGGAGCTGTGTCGGATGGCCGCACACTTCCTCGCGCTGGGGACGTTCGCACTCGACATCTACGGCGACTTCACCGCGATCTTCATGTACTCGATTCGCGACCGCGAGCGCGTCCAGAACATCCTTGAAGATCTCACCGGCCAGCGGCTCATGTTCAACTACTTCCGGCTCGGCGGCGTCGTCTGGGATCTGCCCGAACCCCGCGAAGAGTTCATCGAGAACGCGCGGGACTACCTCGAGGAGCTGCCGACCGCGCTCGAGGAGTATCACGACATGATGACTGCCAACGAGATTCTTCAGCTGCGGACGGTCGACACCGGCGTGTTGCCGCCGGAGGTCGCCAAAAGCTACGGCGCGACCGGCCCGGTTGCCCGCGGCTCGGGCATCGATTACGACCTGCGTCGCGACGACCCCTACGGCTACTACGACAAGCTCGACTGGGATGTCGTCGTCGAAGACGGCTGTGACAACTACAGTCGTCTGCTCGTCCGAATGCGTGAGGTCGAACAGTCGGCAAAAATCGTCGAGCAGTGTCTCGACCTGCTCGAAGACTGGCCCGAAGACGAGCGGACGATTCAGGCGAACGTGCCGCGAACCATCAAGCCCAAAGACGACACCGAAATTTACCGGGCGGTCGAGGGTGCAAAGGGTGAACTCGGTATCTACATTCGCGCCGATGGCACCGAGAAACCCGCACGGTTCAAGATCCGCAGTCCGTGTTTCTCGAATCTCCAGACGTTGCCCGAGATGTCCAACGGTGAGTACGTGCCTGACGCAATCGCGAGCCTTGGCAGCCTCGATATCGTGCTCGGTGAGGTGGACCGCTGATGGCTGGGCTGTTACAGGGTGAGGTGTTGCTGCCCGAACAGCTGGCCGACTTGATGGGGCTTGAGGGCCCACTCGGCGTTGCCGTCGGCGCGTTGCTTGGCGCGTTCATCGTCGGCAACATCATGCTTGCGATGACCGGCGTCGCCGGTCCGTGGGCCAAACGAAAGATTACGGCGGCGTTCACCGACCGGTTTGCGGTCAACCGAATCGGCCCGTTCGGACTGTTCATTATCGTCGCCGACTCGGTGCGGCTGCTCGGCAAGGAGCTGATTATTCCGAGCAACGCCGACCGCCCGTCATACGATCTGGCCCCGATCGTGTTGCCAGCATCGGCACTGCTCGGCTTTGCCGTGATTCCGATGGGTGATCTCGGTCCGCTCAACATTCACCTTGCGGATCCCGAGGCCGGACTGGCACTCGTCTTCGCATTCGCCTCGATCGCCTCGATCGCGCTAGTGATGGGCGGCTACGCCTCGAACAACAAGTACTCGCTGATGGGCGGACTGCGGGCGGTCGCCCAGAACATCGCCTACGAGATTCCGTTGATCGTCACCGCGATGTCGGTCGTGATCTTTGCGGGCTCGCTCCAGATGAGTACGATTGTGGCCGAACAGGGCGCGACACTGGTCTCGCTCGGCGGTATCGACATTCCGGCGTGGTACGCCTTCGTCAACCCGTTCGCGTTCGTGTTGTTCCTCGTCGCAAACATGGCCGAAATCGGCCGCAACCCGTTCGATATTCCCGAAGCGCCGACCGAGATCGTTGCGGGGTATCAGACCGAGTACTCCTCGGTCTACTTCGTCCTGTTCTACCTTGGGGAGTTCCTCCACATCTTCCTCGGCGGGGCGATCATGGCGACGATCTTCCTTGGTGGACCCGCTGGCCCGGTGCTTCCCGGCTTCGTCTGGTTCGTCATCAAGATCTGGGCGTTCTTCCTGTTCACCCAGTGGGCCCGCTCGGCGCTGCCGCGCGTCCGCATCGACCAGCTAATCGAGATCGGTTGGAAAGGAATGTTGGTGCTGTCTTTTGCTAACCTGGTACTCACGGCCATCATCGTGGGAGTGATCGCATAATGATTGGACTACTCAAAGGCATGGCAACGACGATGAAACACGCACTCGACGGCAAGAAGTTCACCGTCGAGTACCCCGAAACCGCACCCGAGGTCAGCCCGCGGTTCCGCGGCGTCCACAAGTTCAGCCAAGAGCGCTGTATCTGGTGTCGCCAGTGCGAAAACGTCTGTCCGAACGATACGATCCAGATCGTCATGGACGACCAGCGCAACGGCGAGCAGTACAACCTCCACATCGGCCAGTGTATCTACTGCCGACTCTGCGAGGAGGTCTGTCCCGTCGACGCCATCTTGCTCACGCAGAACTTCGAGTTCACCGCGGACACGAAAGACGAGTTCATCTACAACAAAGAACAGCTCAAAAACGTGCCGTGGTACAAGGGAATCGACCCGCTCAACTCGCGGAATCCCGATCGNGGGGCGTGGATTGGNGAGGGCGATGGCAGCGTCGACTACCAGTAACACGGTCGCCGAACGGCCGTTCTATTCAGTACGCTGATACAAGTGGCGGTCCGAGAGCTCGGTTGTTGTCGGAAAGGTGGGTAGATTCTGCGATCGTTCTCGAAATCTTCAAAGGGATCCCTTAAGCATAGACACACAATGGTTTTTGAGACCATCGCGTTCGCGCTGTTTGCCCTCGTCACCGTGGGCTTCAGCCTGGGCGTCGTCCTCGTGCGTGACGTGTTTCACGCCTCACTGTTGTTGGGCGGTGCCCTATTGAGCGTCGCGGTGCACTACGTAATGCTGCAGGCAGAGTTCCTCGCAGCCATGCAGATCCTCGTCTACGTGGGCGGGGTTCTCATTCTGATTACGTTCGCCGTGATGCTGACGCGAAACGAACCGGAGTCGGAGGTGAGTAACGTATGACCGATGGGAGTCGATCGCGCTCGTCGCTCGCACCTGGGCTGGCTGCCGTTGCGCTCTTTGGCGTGCTCGCGGCAGCGATCCTCGGCTCGGCCGGCGGCTTTGGCGAGCCTGCGGGCTTTCCGGCCGGCGAAAGCGTCGTCCACAACATCGGCTATGCGCTGTTCGACATCGACCTCGGCGAGATCGCCGCCGAAGGGTTTCTTGCCGCGTTCCTGATTATCGCGCTGGCGCTCGACGTGGCGCTCGACGCCGCCATCTACCTCGCCAAGCGCGAGGACGGTGGCTCGATCGTCTCGGCGCTCACCGACGGCGGTCGTGACATCGTCGACGGCGACATCCACACCGTTGGCGACGACCCGACTGCCAACACCGTCGACCGCGACGTCGACACCGACCCGGACAACGGAGGGACTCACTAAATGGTACCAATCGAATACTATCTGCTGCTGTCGTCGGCAATCTTCTGTATCGGCCTCTTCGGGGTGCTGACCCGACGCAACGCGCTGTACTTCCTGATGTCGGTCGAACTGATGATGAACGCCGCGATCATCAACCTCGTGGCGTTCTCGTTTCAGGTGGGTAACCTCACCGGCCAGACGTTCGGCCTCTTTGTCATCGCGCTGGCGGCCGCCGAGGTCGCCGTCGGGATCGGCATTATCCTTGTTTTGTACCGCAACTTCGGCGACATCGACGTCATGGATGCCAACACAATGAGGTGGTAACGTATGGAGTTTGCATTCGGACTCGTTCCACTGATCGTCCTCCTGCCGTTTGTCTCGTTCCTCGCCGCGCTGTTCGGCGGTAAGTACCTCCCGAAGGGCGGCGCACTCCCCGGTATCGCCGCGACCGCGATCGCGCTCGTCCTCTCGGTGCTGTCGGTCGCGGCCGTCCGTTCGGCGGGCGTCCACGAGGCGACCTACTACACCTGGGCAACCGGCGCGGGCAACCAGCCGTGGGAGCTGACCTTCGGCGCGCTGATCGATCCGCTATCGTCGCTCATGCTCGTCATCGTGACGCTCATCGCGCTGCTCGTTCACATCTTCAGTCTCGGCTACATGAACGACGAGGGCGAAGACGACCTGCCGCGGTACTACGCAGGCCTCGGCCTGTTCACCGCCAGCATGCTCGGCTTCGTGATCGCCGACAACCTGCTGATGGCGTTCATGTTCTTCGAGCTCGTCGGCCTCTGTTCGTTCCTGCTGATCGGCTTCTGGTTCCGCCGAGATGGCCCGCCGTCGGCCGCGAAGAAGGCGTTTCTCGTTACCCGGTTCGGTGACTACTTTTTCCTCATCGGTGTCGTCGCCGTCTTTGCGACGTTCGGCACGGCGAGTTTCGCCGGCAGCGAGTCGTTTCCGGCGTTGGCTGAAGCCGCACTCGACGGCTCTGGTGACGTCTGGACGCCCGGCGGCCTCGAGGTGAGCACGTGGTTCACCATCATCGGCCTGCTCATTCTGGGCGGCGTCATCGGCAAATCCGCCCAGTTCCCGCTGCACACCTGGCTGCCTGACGCCATGCAGGGTCCAACCCCGGTTTCGGCGCTCATTCACGCGGCAACGATGGTCGCCGCCGGCGTCTACCTCGTTGCGCGAATGTACGGCTTCTACGTGCTGACGCCGACGACGATGGCGATCATTGCACTCATCGGTGGCTTCACCGCGCTCTTTGCGGCGACGATGGGCGTCGTCAAAAAGGAGATCAAACAGGTGCTCGCGTACTCGACGATTTCACAGTACGGCTACATGATGCTCGCACTCGGTGCGGGCAGCTACGT
>SL_4KL_010_BRINEDRAFT_10000521_pt1 | contig 19724 bp, 14 predicted proteins | sample SodLak_010_BRINE_2_FD_10664 | JGI IMG/M metagenome (IMG submission 10664)
CCAGCCGCATCCGAAAACCAGTTCATCGACTTCTTCCCCGGAAATCCCGGCCCTTTTAACAGCTTCCTCAACAACTTTTGCGCCCAGTTCGGGAGCGCCTAAACTACTTAAACTTCCACCATATCTTCCGGCAATAGTTCTTACAGCACTTACAACAACCGGTTTGTTCATGATCTTCCCCACTTAAAGTGGGATTGATCCCTCCTATCATAGTTTTTTATTGTTATGCGCATGACTTTTTGTAAAAAAAAAACATAAAAAATCAGCAGCACAAAAAACAGTGTACATGCCGTTATAGGAACCAAAAACGGCTCAAGATAGAGATTCTTTAAGTATTATGCTACCACCAAGTTGTGGAAAAAGCAACAGACCCTATGCACATAATAGTAGTTGTATAGCTGTACCGGTTGTATAATAAAACTTAACTTCTTTAGTCGTAAATTATACCCCCAGGAGGCTAAAACCTACCCTCAGTTTACCTGTAATAGCGCATTTCCAGGGTAGTACAGCCCTGGGGGATAGAGTACGGGCCGTGGGTCATCCCCGGAGGCCGGCAGGCGTACATACCGGTGGTATAAGTTTCTTTTTTATTAAGATCAACCAGGTAACCATCCAGGATATATACTTCCTCCCAGAAATCATGGACCAGGACATCTGAAGTAGTGAGGCCCGGTGGAAACTTTAGTAGCCTGCAGTAATCTCCACTTTCCGGGTCTTTACTGAGAATTTTTTCAATAACCCCTTCCGGAGCATCTTTAACCTGGCGCCATTCGATATAACGATCATGATCAAAAAACTCCATTTCTTTTTTTGCCATCAGCTAGTTTCCTCCTTCAATTAAACAATGTCTCGGGGACCGTGCATTTCAGGTCCTGCTTATTAGCCCCCCGGATTATAAAACCCAACAGCGTCCTATCCTTTGAACCATTCCGTAACTGGCCGGAAACGGTAGGAGCTGTTCATGGAAAGTCCCCGGCGCCGGTCCTTCAGCTCCACTTCAAAATAGGGGCTGTATTCGATTTCAAATTTGCCAGCAACGGTACCGGAATAAAGCACCAGCCCTTCCAGATCCTCTACCTCAATAATTTTTTTAACATGAGCCAGCAGTTCCCTGGGGCCGAGAAGGGCACCCAGTGGTGTTTCCTGGTAGAGTTTTTTTTGGCCGTCCTCTTCTACCCAGCTGCGCAGGTGCAGTTCATCCCAATAAGCTTCTATCTCGGTCAGTTTCCATGCGTCTTTGGAAATCGTGTTGGGATACATTTGCTTGGCCTTGGGGATACTCACAGTTTCCAGGGTCCGATCGGTATGATCACTGCCTGCGGAAACATAAACCTCCCCTCCGCTGACAAACAGGACATACTCAGCTTCACCGATATGGCCTTCTTCGTCCAGACAGGGTATGGCTTCGGATTGGGTCAGCCTTTCCGGGTACTTGGGAAAAAAGACGGGAGTTTTATCCGGAGCCGGGACTCCTATTTTTTTAAGCTCATCAATATGCTTCTGGACCTCTTCCTGGTTTCTGCCGGTGTAGCCGCCGTTAATCAGCATTTTGGGCTCAAAATGCAGCTTATCAGTGGGGTTCCCGTTAATGTTGAAAGATACTACAGCCACAGCAACACCTCCTTTATTATTAAGTGCTTCAGGCTGTACAGAAATAATGTGTTTATAAAACAACCCTGCGCTGCACAGCAACAGCCTCTCTGTAATAAGCTTCGCCTTAGCGGTTCATAAATTTGAGGGTCCGGTCGTTTAATTGAGAAAAGCTGTTCCTGATCTGATGAACCCTGTCTAAATCAATGGTGCCGGTAACTGTACAGGGTTCTTCATTGCTAACAGCCCTGATTATGCCCCGCGGATCAACTACACAGCTGTGCCCCAGGTAAGCAATACCCCGGTTTATGCCGGCACAGTTGCAGGATACCAGGTAGCAGATGTTTTCCAGGGCCCGGACCTGGTTTAATGCCAGCCAGTTGGCCCAGCGTGGGAAAGGCCAGCCGGAAGTAACCAGGAATATTTCCGCCCCCCGGTCCAGCATGAACCGGTACAGTTCAGGAAAGCGCAGGTCGTAGCAGGTTGATAAGCCTAGAGCGCCCAGTTCAGTTTTGATCACCACTGCTTCTTCTCCCGGGGTAAGCAGTTCTTTTTCCCGGGATCCGTAGCCAAAAAGATGGATCTTGCGGTAAGTGCCAATAATTTTACCTTTGTTGTCGAGCATAACACTGGTGTTGTAAAGCTTGCCTGCTACGTTTTCAACGAAACTGCCGGCAAAAACAAAGGAGTTGATTTCCCGGGCCTTCTCCGCAACGGCATTAACGGTAAGTCCATCCAGGGTTTCGCTTTCCTCCCGGTAAAGATCAAAATTAAAATACCCGGTGTTCCAGATTTCAGGAAGAAGGATCAGGTCGGCGTCTTTTGACAGCTCCATTTGATTAAGGGCATATTCAATCCGGTCCTGTTTGGTCTGCTGGTCGTTGATTTCCATCTGCAGGGAAGCTACTTTAAGCATACGGTTTCTCCTTTCCAACATGTTAATGTTAACAGACTCTAACTAAAGTCTCCCAGGTATAAAGGTTTGGGACCTTTCATGTAAATAGCTTCTTCACTGCACAGGGCGGCGCACAGTCCGCAGCCGTCACATTTTTCCGGATCGATGTAGCCCTTCTTCTTCCCGTTTCTCTCTACATAGGTGACAGCATCATAAAAACACCACTTATCACACAGTTTACAGCCGCTGCATTTTTCTTCATCTACGTAAGATAGGGCCCGGGTTTCACGGTCCACCACGTCCCAGGTGCTGACCTGCGGGAGGGTAATTCCTTTTAATTCCTCAATAGATTTATAGCCCTTCTCTTCCAGGTACCCTTCAATTCCTTTTAGAAAATCTTTAATATGACCAAGCTGTTTGCGGCCGTACATCAGGGCGGTGCAAAGTTGGACCGTGGAAGCGCCGGCCATGATTGCTTTAACAGCATCCTGCCAGGTGTTAAGCCCGTTGGTGGCAGAAATCGGAATCCCCACTTCTTTAGAGATTTTAACCAGCCACTTAAGGGTAATCGGCCTCATCCAGGGCCCGCCAACTCCGGCAAAAGTACCATGCAAGAGTGGACGCCCGGTATCCAGGTCAAGATCGAGGGCCGGGAAACGGTTAATGGCTGTAACCCCTGCCGCTCCTGCTTCCTTGACCTTTAGAGCCACTTCAACAGGGCTTACTGCTTCTGCCGTCAATTTGCCCAGAACCGGAATCTTGACTGCGGAGGTTACCGCTTCCATAACCGCCGCCGCTCCTTCCGGGTCGCTGCCCAGTTCCTGGCCGCTTTTGTATCCCAGGTCCCGGGGATGAGGGCATCCAAAATTCAGTTCGAGCATATCTGCTCCAACCGCTTCCATTTCCCTGGCCATTTCGGACCAGTTTTCCATACTGTCTCCTGATATACTGACTATGTAAACCACTTTTCCTTCTTCACAGTAACGCTGTGCCGTTTTTAGTTCGTCCAGCCATTCCTCGTGATCATAAGTAGCCAGGAACTCACATGAATAATTGGAGTAAACATGGGGCCAGCCTTTTTTATGTAAAACAGTGAAACGGGGTGAAACATACCTTTTTAGCAGGGGCTCCGGACTGATGGTCTTGGTTACCACCCCTCCTGCTCCGGCTTCTACACAGCGCCTGATATAATCAGCGTTTTTAGTCGGGGTTGCCGAGGCCACCACCAGGGGATTTTTAAAATTATGGCCGCACATCTCTATGCTTAAATCCGGTTTCATTATTCACTCACCTTTCTTCAATAATGATTTTATCGGTTTGATATGCTTTAACAGCTTGAGGGCCATGCCCGGACGGTTGGGACATCATTATGCAGATGCAAGGCCTTCCAGAATTTTTTCCGGAGTGATAGGCAGGTTTTTAACCCGCACCCCCACTGCATCAAAAACAGCATTGGCGATTGCCGCCGGAACCGGATTAAGGGAGGGTTCGCCGATACCTTTCGCTCCAAAAGGCCCATTGGGATCTCCTGATTCCAGGAAATAGGAATAGATTCGACCTCTGGGAGTATCCATAGCCGTAGGCAGGCAGTAATCATGAAAATTCGGGTTCAGAAGTTTACCTTCTTTAACCACCATGTCTTCCCCCAACGCCCAACCGGCTCCCATCATAACGCCGCCCTCGACCTGGCCTTCCAGGGTTTGTTTGTTGATCACCCTGCCCACATCATGAACGGCCCAGTAATTGAGCAGCCTGGCCCTACCGGTTTCGGTATCAACTTCCACCTCGGCAATATGGCATCCAAAAGGATAAGCGGGAGAAACATTGCCGTATTTATTCTCATCAGGAAGGACTGTTTCGGGGACAAAAACACCGTGTCCGACCAGGGAAGTGCCTCCAAGAGTGTAGCTAATGGTCTGTATCGCTTTGGCAACGGTTATTGGGTCTTCTTGATCATCAAAATAAATCTGTCCCTCGTTGATAGTTATTTGTTCAATCTTCTTCTCATAAACCCGGGCTAAATGCTCCAGAAGCTGCTTTTTTAAGTTCACAGCCGCTTCATAAACCGCCCGTCCCCCGATAGTGGTCCCACGGGTAGCAAAGCTTCCCAGGCCGAAGGGACTGATATCGGTATCCACAGCGGCGGTCCGCACATTCTTAACATCCAGCCCGACCGCCTCTGCGGCAATCAGCGCAAATGCCGTATTCATACCCTGTCCAATATCCGCTTCGCCGGTAAAGACAATCGCTTTCCCTTCGGGAGTGAGGCGGACCAGAGCAGAAGAGCCGTCAAATGGCTTGAAAAAGGGACGGTTTCCGGAAACATGGTTGCAGATTGCCACCCCTATCCCTTTCTTAACAGGGCTTTTTTCAGCAGGCTCTTTCTTTTTGTCATACCAATTCGATTCCTCTACCGCTTTATCCAGGCATTCTTTCAGGGCGCAGCTTTTTATTTCCCAGCCGTGAATAGAAGTAAAACCGGGGGTAACCCCGTTTTGCTGCCGAATCTTGATCGGGTCCAGGTTATACTGGTGGCAGATTGTATCCAGGGCGGATTCCATGGCAAAATGCATCTGGGCATTGCCAAAGCCTCGAAAACAGGAGGTCGGGATTGTGTTTGTATAAACCGTGTAGCCGGTGCTGCGCACGTTCTTAAACTTATAAAGTGAATCGATCCTATAACAAGCCGTAGAGGTGATCGCCGGCGCATAAACAGTTCTGGCCCCGTTTCCGGCAATGATCCTGGTATCCTTGGCCAGTAAAGTCCCATCTTTAGCAAGGCCCAGTTTAATCCAGATCTTCATAGGAACACGAGGGTTTCCGGCCCTAAAATCTTCTTCCCTGTTGTTAACCATCCTTACCGGAGAGCCGGTCCGCCTGGCCAATACGGCTGCCAGGATATGGGCTTTATATTCAAATTTTGCACCAAACCCGCCTCCTACATGAGGTTTGATAATGCGAAGATCTTCTGCGCATATTTCCAGTGCTTCAGCATAACGGAGCCGGGACATCGAGGGAATCTGGGTGGAAAGCCACATAGTCAACCGCTCGTAATCTCCCGGGGCAGCCACCGCTGCCATAGTTTCCATATAGGCCTGGTAAACCTGGTTGGTTTGATAAGTTTCTTCAAAGACTATTTCTGATCCGGCCAGTGCTTTATCAACATCACCCTTATGAACATAAAAAGTGGTGGCAATATTATTTTCTTTTTCTTCATAAAGGAGCGGAGCTTCTTCGGCCATGGCCAGTTCCGGATCAAAAACAGCGGGCAACACTTCATACTCGACCTCGATTAAAGATAAAGCTTCCGCTGCTGACTCTTCCGAAGTAGCTGCTACCGCAGCTACTTCATCGCCGTGAAAACGCACCTTGTCGTCAGGTAAAATTACCCAGTCAGGGACCATGGGCCCAAATTTATGCTGGGAAACTTTTTTCCCTGTTATAATATCCCTTACACCGGAAATCCGTTCTGCTTTGCTGATATCGACCTTTTTCAGGCGGGCGTGGGGGTAAGGGCTTCTTAGTATCCTGCCATGCAACATCCCCTCTACCTTGAGATCAGGAACATAGCGGGCTCGTCCGGTCACTTTTTCCAAACCATCGAGGATGGGAGTTTCCTTGCCAAGATTAGAAAATTTCATTTTCTCACCCTTCCCTTTATTCAATGCCTTTTCTTTCCCGAGCATAGGTATAAATAGCATCCACAATCTTCTGATAGCCTGTACAACGGCATATATTGCCACTTATCCCTTCTTTTATCAGTTCGCGGCTGATCTCTTTGCCTTCGTTTTGGTCCAACAATGCTTTGGCGGAAAGAAGCATCCCCGGAGTACAGTAACCGCACTGGATCGCCCCTTTTTCCAGGAATGTCTTTTGTAAGGGGTGCAGTTCATTTTCCATACCACCGCTCAAGCCTTCCACGGTGAGGATCTCTGCCCCATCCGCCCGGGCAGCAGGAATGATACAGGAATTAACGGCCTGGCCGTTCATGATAATGGTGCAGGCACCGCATTCACCGCCTCCGCATCCTTCCTTGGTACCGATCAGGCCGAGGCGGTTTCGGATCAGGTCCAGAAGCCGCTCGTTTGCACTAATTGTTAGGTTGTATTCTTTGGCATTAAGCTTAAAGCTTATGGCCATCTGCCCGGCCTGTGCATTATTGCTCCCGCTCATCCGAATCAACTCCTTTTCCTTCCAGTGCGCTTTCAAGACTGCGCTTGAGTATTACACCGATCATTTGTTTCTTAAAATCAGCACTGCCCCTAAAGCTGTCCCTGGGAGTGACTTCATCTGAAATCGACCGGCCGGCTTTTTCTATAACAGCTTTGTCCAGCAAAACACCCTTCAATAAAGCTTCGGTTTCACGGGCTCGGAAAGGAACGGTAGACATAGGTCCGACAGCTATGCGAATATCTTTCAATATATGATCGTCTTCTTCCAGGCAAAGCCACAGGCCAAGATTGACTATCGGCAGGGCCAGTGATTCCCGCCGGGCTAACCGGGCAAAGCAGGATCTCTCCCCGGGACCCGGGATGGAGTATGAAAAGGCCGTTACCAGTTCTTTTGAAGGATCTATACAGCTTTTTCCCGGCCCCAGAAAAGTATCAATCACCGGTTTTTCAAATTCCCCATCACCTGAAAGAATATGGATACGGGCATCGAGGGCCGTCAGAGCAATAGCCGTATCAGCTGCCGGCTGGGCATTCACAACGTTCCCACCCACAGTGCCGACATTGCGTATCTGGGGGGCTCCGACGGTCCTGGCTGCTTCAACTAAAACGCGCCCCTTTTTTTTCAATAAGGCTGAATTAACAATCTGACTATGGGTAACGGAGGCGCCAATGTAGATCCGACGACTATCCTCACGGATCTCCTTTAAACCAGGAATACGTCCGATATCTATTAATGCCCTGACATTTAACGGGTCTGACCTGTGTTGGACCATAAGATCTGTCCCGCCGGCAATAATGCGGGCCTTACCCTGTTTTTCTACCAGCAATTCTATGGCTTCCCCGGTGGTCAAGGGCATGTAGTAATTTTCCCAGGTCAAAATAATACCTCCTTGCGATTAAGAGTGTTGATATGATTCTTTAAATAAATTTGATATCGAAACCTGTTATTCCTGCTTCCTTGAAATGACCAGACAACCTGCAAGAGGGAATATTTGTTTGGCTTAGGCTTAGTATATAGCACATCAATAAAATGCTGCTTTCATCTTAACAATCTTCATGCCAGGGCAGCCCGGCTTAACTTGTCTGCAAACGGACTGCCCCCACCGGGAATAACTTTTACTTGTTCTTTTTTTTTACTGTTCAGTTTTATATAAATGCGGGAACTGGTCCCTGTGCATTCTTTTTGCCAGCATCGGACCGCCCCATAACATCGGTAAAAGAAGCAGTGAAACCGGAACAGCTGTAAACACAATAAAGTTTTGCAGGGCTCCAATTCCACCTTCTCCAATCATGATCAGGATAGCCGCTACCGCACCCATGGCAACCGCCCAGAATATTCTGATCGGGGCATAGGGGTTTTCCTGCCCACTAACCACGATTGACATGGTAAAAGCAATGGAATCCCCTGTAGTAGCAAGGAATGACATTAACAGGATCATCATCAGGGGCACGATCAGCTGACTTAGCGGCAGCTCCAACCCTATATGCAATAAAGCCGCAGGCAAGCCGGCTTCAAACAAAGGTCCTGAGATTATTCCAGGATTGTTCAATTCAAAAAAGATACCGCTTCCACCCAGGACAGTAAACCAAAACATGGTGGCAATAGGGGCAATAACGGCCACACCAAGGATCAATTCCCTGATGGTCCTACCCCTGGAGATCCGGGCTACGAAAGTGCCCATGATGGGACCATAGCCAAGAAACCAGCCAAAGAAAAACACGGTCCACCAGTTGAGCCAGCCAGCGTCTCCCCGGAAAAGGGTTAAAGGTATAAAATCCCTGACATGGGTACCGAAAGAGGTCATGAAGTGGTCAATGATAAAACCGGCCGGGCCCACCAGGAATATCAATCCGATTAAAACCAGGGCACCGATCACGTTAAAACGGCTCAGGAACCGGATACCTTTGTACAGACCGGTTACGGCAGACAAAGTATAGATTCCCACCAGCACAATTAGGATTCCCAGCTGGGTTGAAAATACATCCGGTATGCCAAACAGGAATTCCAGCATATAGCTCATTTGAAGCCCCAGGAAACCTATCGGGCCGATGGTTCCGGCAGCTACTGCAACTATGGAAACAATATCAGCCACCGAACCCCAGTGGTTCATAACACCTTTTTCCCCAAGAACAGGATAGAGCATGGAACGCGGCTTAAGGGGCAGTCCTTTCTCATGATATGCATACATTAAAACAATGGTTGTTAAAGTGGCCAGGATAGCCCAGGCATTAAATCCCCAGTGCAGAAAGCTGGTCGATAACGCCGGAGCTGCTGCTGCTGCAGTTCCCGCTTCAATCCCTCCAAAAAAAGGCGGGACGTCGGTAAAATGATACATGGGTTCAGCTGCTGACCAGAACACACCGCCACCTGCCAACAGGGTCATCATGATCATGGCTATCCAGGAAAAAGTCCCCAGTTCAGGTTTTTCCTGTTTGCCCAGACGAACCGCGCCGTAAGGTGAAATTGCAATTCCCAACGCAATTACTACTGTCAGAAAACATAAAACTTGCCAAAAAGCCCCGAAATAATTGGCACTCCAATTAAAGGTAGCATTAACAAAAGTAGCAACAGATTCAATATTTATTAACGCGGCAACAACAAACACTAAAAGAAAACCACCGCTGATCATAAATACAGGCCAATCAACATCTTTTAGCATTTTTGTGGTGCCATTATTTACTTCATTCATCAAGTTTCCTCCTTGTAACATAAAATAATCAATACTTAAATGAAAAATGACTAAAACTTAAATAAAATACCTTAAATTGCTTTGAACAATTATAGCCCATCACCCCCGAATCGCTCTTGTTGTATTTACTTAAAACAGCCGCAGTCTAAGCAACCCCGGCAAAAGGAGTTTATACTACCAGATCATCCCTAGATTTAAGCCAGATTTGCCGCTTCGGCAATTTTTTCAAGTTCTTTGATCATATCTGCATCCAGAACCGGGCCGGCTTTGTTTTCAAGAATATCCCTGGTCATAAGAATCATTTTATCCCTCATGTCTAAAGCACCGTCATCTTCCCAGGCTCCCCACATACGGCGCTCAAAAATCCTGGGCTCATAAATCTCTTGCTTGAAATAATTAACAGTGTGTTCAGTCGCCAGGAAATTGCTGTTATGGGCAACCTGTCCAATCACTTCCCCGGCCAGAGTATCTTCATTAACAACCACATCCCTGACTACCCTTTTTAACTGGGCTATCGCTTCGTCACAAAAGGCAAAGTCAGCAAAATCGACCACCATATCCATATCAAACTGCATCCCGTCCATAATATCTGCCGACAAGGCGCTTGACATTCCGGTCATTGCAGTTTCAAAACCGGCCTGGGCATCGAGTATTTTGGCATCGCGAAGCATTGCCGGCATCCTGGTAGGAAGACCCAGGTAGCGACCCATCTGCCCCATGCAGCCTTTTAAAATGGTAAATTCGGGACTGGCCATGGAAACATGGCCTATTTTGAAGTCCATACTGCGGGCAAAACTGGTGTAAACAGCCGGGGCACCCGGATTAACCAGCTGTGATAAAGTCAGACAGGCCAGTATCTCTGAATGCGCCATGGCACAGCTTCCGGCAATTGTTACCGGGGCGGTAACACCCAGGATCGGGCCGGAGCTGATGATTAAAGGTATTTTTCTTCTGGCTCCCTCTATCAGAGCCTCCAGGGTTAATGGGTCCACCTTCATCGGCGGGGTAGTCAGGATCCACAATGAGAAAAATGGTCTTTTGAGGAACTCATCTTCCCCTCCCACCACCAGGGAAGCCATTTTTACCGCATCTTTAACACAGCGGGCTCCTGTCCCGGGCCCCGTAATATGCTTGGTGGTATTGCTGAAACTGGTAGCCCAGGTGTACCAATCAGTTGTTTTGTGGGGGACATCCTGGGGCGTTAAAGGGGGGCTGGCGATAGATACGTTTTCCAGAAGCTCAAGGATTTGCGTTGACTGAGCCAGATCCCGGTTGGTGGCCGGTCGCTTCTTCCTGGTATAAAGATCTATGACACTGGTTGCTTCGACCATGGCTGCCAGAACCGGGCTGCTTTCTGCTAAATTGATGTCATGGTCGGGCTTACGGGCGTATAAAGTTACCTCATCTCGCCTGGGGATGGTTTTAAGAGTTTTTTCCACAACCTCACGGGGAATATTAACAATCGAACCTTCTTTAACCAGGCAACCTTCGCTCTTTAAGATCTCAACAGCTTCAGGCAGCTTGATATCTATGCCGGTTGTTTCCAGAATTTCCAAGGCCTTGTTGTGGATTTTTTCTATCTCTTCCTGGGATAAAAAGCTAAGCTTTGGTTTCAAGTGCTCACTCCTTTCATTATAGTTATAGCGACAGAAACCAGGTAGGCCGGATCCATAGCCAATCGGGTTTTAAAAGACACCGTTACACCGAATTAAGCTCGACCGATCCTGTAAAGATGATCTTTATTAGATCAATTCTTATTAAAGCAATATCCATGCCATTTTATTAGAAACGTTTATGATGCCTTTAATCAAGGGAAATGAGGACTTATGGTGGAATAATTAACAGGGCGGTATTTTTGCAGATCTTGCATGGTAATTATTATCAAAAAAGCCCGGACCCTAACAGGACAGGCTTTTATTCTCTCTTGCAAGTTTTGCAAAGTGTCCTTGCATATTTTGCAAAATCAGTTCATTTCAAATTTTTTAATCTTGTTATAGAGGGAGCGCAGGGAGATATTTAAAGCCTTGGATGCTTTTTTCTTGCCTGCAACAGTTTTTCCAAAACGTTTCAAAGCCCTTTTAACCATTTCCCTTTCCATTACATCCAGGGCTACCGGTTCTTCACCCTCAAGTCCAGCACTTTGCTCCAGGGAAAGGGAAGAAATTAGTTCTCTTTCCGATAGCAAGGTATTTTCGGCCATAATTACTGCCCGCTCAATACAGTTTCTCATTTCCCTTACATTTCCGGGCCACTTGTACTGATTCAAGCTTTCTAAAGCTTGGTCTGTAAATCCCTCCACGTTCTTGCCCAGTTTACGGTTGGTCTGCTTTAAAATGTGGTCAGCCAGGGGAAAGATATCTTCCTGGCGCTGGCGTAGAGGCGGTATTTCGATATTGACAACATTAACCCTGTAAAAAAGGTCCTCCCGGAATTTGCCTTCTTGAACCAGCTTTTTCAGGTCGCGGTTGGTGGAAGCTATAACCCTCACATCCACATAGATAGATTCAGTGCCGCCAACACGGACCACTTCTCCATGTTCCAAAACCCTAAGCAATATAGCCTGGAGGGGAACAGGCATGTCCCCTATTTCATCCAAAAAAATTGTTCCTCCGTGGGCAAGTTCGAACCTTCCTACTTTTTGCCTGGCTGCACCTGTAAAGGCGCCTTTTTCATATCCAAAAAACTCGCTCTCAAGAAGGTTCTCGGGGATGGCGGCACAGTTAACCTTGATAAACGGGTAGTTACTTCTGACACTGGCATTATGGATGGAATGCGCAAACAGCTCTTTTCCAGTCCCGCTTTCACCGGTTAATAACACGGTAGATTCTGTGGCTGCAGCTCTTTCAGCAATCTCAATACTTTGCCTGATTGGGTAGCTGCGGCCGACAATATCTTCAAAGTTATATTCAGCATTAGCCACCTTGGACAATTTTTGATGAAGATCTTGAATCTTGTTTTTACTCTCCCGGACCATGGCATTTAATCTTTTAATTTCAGTAATATCCTGGAAAATAACCACCGCTCCAACCATAATTTTGTCCACATAAATGGGAGCGGTATTGGCAATAATATCAATGCCGGCATCTTTCATAGCCATTCGTTCACCAAAAACAGGGTGGCCCGTTTCAAGGACTTTAACCAGGGGGCCGTGGGGTACAACTTCATAGATATTTTTCCCGATACGATCCTCTTTTTTTAAACCTGTAATGGTCGAGAAGGCGGGATTGATATATTGAACCCACCCCGCCTGATCAACTATTTCTATTCCTTCCTGGATTGCGTTAAAAATGGATATGTAAACATTGGCAGCAGGAGTTCCGGATATTTTTTCCCAGAAATGTGAATCCTCACCGGACATGAACCTTTTAGTCATAGTCCTTTCTCCTCAGGTCTAACTTGCAAACATGCATAAGCACATAATCTTATTAACTTTTAATATTCCCCATGATCAAAATCGATTAATTCCTATCTAATAAGTAGTGCTTTTTTGTTTTTTCATGATTAAACCATTATAACACAATCCCATAAAGATATAACTAAAAATTCCGGCAATTATGCCGCGACGTCTGTGCCAATTCGTAAGATATAAGTTGTTTATTCCCTGTGAATAGTTCCCTCCCAGGTGCCCACCTTGGTATCTTTCCGATCTTCCTCGGTAAACCAGCGGGAGGTTACACATTTTGATTCGGTATAAAAAGCAACCCCGTCTTTACCCATGACATGAAGGTCGCCAAAGAATGAACCTTTATGTCCTGTAAAAGGAAAATAGGAAACCGGCACCGGTATCCCCACATTAACCCCGACCATGCCGGCGTGGGTCCGGTATGTAAACTCGCGGGCATAATAACCGTTCTGGGTAAATATGCAGGAACCATTGGCATAGGGGCTGCTGTTCATAATCCGCAATCCTTCTTCAAAATCTTTTACTCTTTTAACGCAGAGAACCGGACCGAAAATTTCCTCCTCACCTACACTCATCCCCGGTTTGACATGGTCGAGAATAGTCGGACCCAGGTAGAAACCTTTTTCGTAGCCTTCCACCCTGATGTCCCTGCCGTCCAGGACCGCCTCGGCCCCTTCTTCCAAACCTGTAGCTATCCAGGAGGATACTTTTTCTTTATGCTCGGCAGAAATAACCGGGCCCAGGTCGGTATCATGATCGTAAGCAGGCCCTACCTTTAATTCTTTTGCCGCTTTAACCAGATAGGAAACCAGTTCATCGGCAACCTCTTCTTCGACACAGACGACAGGAAGGGCCATGCAACGCTGGCCGGCACAGCCAAAAGCAGAGTTTCTTACTCCCAGGGCCACCCTTTCTATGATCGCATCTTTTAAAATTAAAGCATGGTTTTTGGCTTCGCCGAGAACCTGGACCCTTTTGCCGTGGGCTGCTGCGGTGCTGTAAATATGCCTGCCCACCGAACTGGAACCGACATAAGATATTCCCTTCACATCAGGATGTTTCAGCAGCAGCTCCGCTTCGTTGCGGCTGCAGGTAACCAGGTTAACCACCCCTTCAGGCAGCCCAGATTTAATTAACAGCTCAAGCATTCGCATTCCGGTCTGGGGGACCTGGCTGGCCGCTTTTAAGATAAAAGTATTTCCAGTGCTGATACAAAGAGGCAGCATCCAGCCAAAGGGAATCATGACCGGAAAATTCATGGGAACAATGCCGGCAAAAACACCGATTGGTTCCCGGTACATAACAGTATCATGGCCTTCGGAAACATTCATCAGTGAATCGCCCTGCATCAGAACAGGAGCGGCGCAGGCCAGCTCAACCACTTCCATGGCCTTTATGACATCGCCTCTTGACTCGGCCATATTTTTACCGTGTTCTGTAGCAACCAGGGTCGCCAGTTCATCCAGGTTCTCCTCCAATTGCCTTTTGAACCTGAACATTATATCCGCTCTTTGCTGCACCGGGGTGGAAGACCAGCCTGGAAAAGCATTTTTCGCCGCTTCCACGGCCTGGTTGACTTCAGAGCTGCTGCAGCGGGGAGCCCGGGCCATCACCTCGCCGGTACTGCTGTTGGTAATATCCATATACTGTCCGGACTCAGTATCTCTCCATTCGTTATTGACACAGAACTTCAATTTTTTAGGAATTGGCACTAACATCGCTCCCCTCATATACCGCAGTTAATCCAAAATCTAAAACCAAGTCTTATTATCAGAAAAAAATCGTTCCCTGACAGAGCAAATACGAACAATGATTTCAAACAGAAAAAGCACAGGCCTTATACCAAACCGGTGAAAATACCCCTATGTTAAGTTCAATATCAACATTGACACTTTTTTTAGCGCTTTTTATGAACTGAGATCCCCGGCAACACCCTCATAGAAATCTAAACATTCAGGATTGGCCAGGGCGTCCCGGTTTGTTACCGGGTTGCCATTAATAATATTTGTTACCGCACTTTCCACCTTTTTCATGTTTAAAGTGCGGGGGATGTCCGGCGCTTGCATTATTACGGCGGGGACGTGCCTTGGTGAAGCTTTCTCACGCAGGTTTTTTTTGATCTTTTGTTTGAGTTCTTCAGTGAAACTAACGCCCTCGGCAAGCTTAACAAATAGAATGACCCTCTGATCTCCACGCCAGTATTGTCCTATTGCCAGGCTGTCAACTATTTCATCTAAGCTTTCGACCTGGTTATAGATTTCTGCAGTTCCGATCCGGACCCCGGAAGGCTTTAATACCGAGTCGGAGCGTCCGTAAAAAGTAAAGCCGCCGGTATCGCTGTGGCGAACTACATAATCGCCATGGCGCCATACTCCGGGATAGACTTCAAAATATGCCTCCCGGTACTTACGGTTATCGGGATCATTCCAGAAATAGAGGGGCATCGAGGGGGCAGATGCTTCACACACCAGCTCTCCCTGTTGATCAGATATCGGGTTTCCGGCTTCATCATAGACATTCACTTTCATGGCCAGGGCCGGACCCTGCAGCTGACCGGCATAAACCGGACTGAGCGGGTTTCCAATGCAGAAACAACCGTTGATATCCGTCCCTCCCGAAATGGAATTAAACCACAGGTCATTTTTAATATGTTCATAAACATATTCAAAGCCCTCGGCGGAAAGTGGTGAGCCGGTTTGGGAAATTTGCTTTAACGACGATAAATCATAGTCTATTCCGGGTTTTAACCCTTCGCTGCTGATAAAGTTAATGTAACTGGCGCTGCAGCCAAATACGGTAACCTTTTCATCCTGGATTAGCTTCCACATGGCCCCGCTGTCTGGATAGCCGGGGTTGCCATCGTACAGAACCAGGGTGTTTCCCACAGCCAGCGCGCTCACCATCCAGTTCCACATCATCCAGCTGCAGGTGGTAATGTAGAACAGAACATCTTCACGCTTAAGGTCAGAGTGCAGAACGAGCTCTTTTAAATGATTGATCAGGATTCCTCCCAATCCCTGGACCATGCACTTGGGTTTTCCTGTAGTTCCCGAAGAAAACATTATGTAGAGGGGGTGGTCAAAAGGCATTTGTTCAAACTTGATTTCAAGATCCTTTTCATCGGCCAGGAAGTCTTCATAATGGACCGCGTTGGGCACGTTTCCGATATCAACTTTTTCTCCCATGTATGATGTGACAATTACTTTTTGGATGGAAGGGGTTCTTTCCGCTATGCCGGCCGCGTTGGATAAGGATTCAAAAGGCTTTCCTTTATAATAGTATCCGTCAACAGTAAATAGAACTTTGGGTTCGATCTGGCTGAGACGATCGCATGCTGCCTCCAGCCCGACATCAGTGGCGCATGAAGACCAGGTCGCCCCGATGCTGTTCGCAGCCAGCATGCAGATAATTGTCTCCATCGTGTTCGGCATGTAAGCAGCAACCCGGTCGCCCGGCTGAACCCCGATCTGGCGAAGCGATTTAGCCAGGCGGGCTACATTGTCATAGAGTTCGGCATAGCTCATCCTGGAAGTTTTTTGAGTTTCCCCCCTGAAGATCAGGGCGGTACGGTCATCTCTGTACTTGAGGAGATTTTCAGCAAAATTCAGTTTAGCTCCAGAAAACCATTTGGCACCGGGCATTTTTTTAGGGTCATCAACGACAAAATCATAATCTTTAGAAGCCTTGATACCCAGATAATCCCACAGGGAAGCCCAAAAATCCTCTAAAGCATTGATCGACCAGTCATAGAGCTCTTCGTAATTGCTGATCTGCTTGTTATATTTCTTGTTGACTTCCTCAATAAAACCAGTCATGTTGGAATTCTTTTTCATCTCTTCGGATGGTTCCCATAACTGTTTAGCCATAATTAATACCTCCCTGAGTTGGCATGATCGTGGATATCCGATTATTATTAAATTCTTTTCTGATCACGTTCTGTCCTTTTTTTTATGATTATTTTCCCTCCGGCAAACTTTCGAAGCTTGTCAATAAAGTGATTGAACGTTTCTTGCAAAACAACCTAAAGAACCTTCAGTTTTTAGGGTCCCGATCAGTTTTGCTTATTCAGCATCAAGTTCATCGAACCACCTGTCTGATATTACAGGTTAACTGCTCGGGAATTAAGTCTATGCCGGCATCAGATCAATACTAATGTTTTTCAGGCGACTCAACTTAATCTCGCATCTTTAAAATTTTCCTTCTCTTTTTCCAATCCGGCATTAAAAGCGATAAGAAGTCATAAAAATTAAGGTCGTGTTTCTGGTGTAAAAAATGGGCCAGTTCATGTAAAACCACGTAATCGATGCATTCCCGGGGGAATCTGAGCAGCCTTGTATTCAGGGTGATCTTTTTCCGGTTCCAGGAACAGGATCCCCACCTGGTTTTCATAGTCCGGATCGTGATTTTCGGCTTTTCCAGTTTAAAGTGATGATTAAATAACGCCAGCATACGGTCCAGCGAATCATGAAAAACAAGCTCTGCCTGTTCTTTGTACCACATATCAAGAATTTCTTCTTTCCTTGTAAAATTATTGATGTCGTTGACAAGCAGATGGATTTCACCCTGGCTCAGATAAGCAGTTTCATTTTTCACTGCAGGAAGGACTTCTAGCCGGTATAAGCGGCCAAGATATTCGATGTTTTCTCCGCTTTTATATTCTCTTTCCCGGCTCAACAGGCGTTTTTGATCAAAGCGCTCGATATTCTTTAGGATCCAGGGCGCTTTCTTACAGACAAATCGTTCAATAAAATCATAGGGAACATTTACAGGGGCGGAGACAACTACAGAAGAATCAGGGCAGACTCTTAAGTTTACGTTTTTCACCTTTTTTCTTTCGATTACAAAGGGAATTACCCGACCCTGATGCTCAATGGTGTGTTTTTTCATCTGCAGCCACCTGGTTAAATATGGGCTTTTTTAAGGAGTGCTTATTTATTATCGAGTATATAATTTGCCCAGGCAGGCGTCAAACACGCCACGGGTGACATGAACGCCTGAAAGGGGCATGACAGGGGGACATTTCACCTGATTTCAGATCAATGACTCATTTCTTTTTTTAGCCATCCATCGAAACACTGCGATTATAATTGATCGGCATAAATTTTTACCTGCTCGAATAAATAACTCTTATTTTACAACCAGGTAATAGGCGCTCTCCTGCCCCGTCTTTTCAATGCTGGTGTGGAAATGAACCTCGCTGTAATTTTCTGCCAGGCGCTTTTCAAACAGCACTTCCCTGTCCGGGCACCAAAAACAGGCTGCCCCGCCGGGAATGAGGCATTGTTTGATCAACCTCAAGCCCTCGTTCCGGTAAAGATATTCATTGGCAGGCAGGCTGAGCCAGCTGCTGCCGTTATCAGTATCCACCACGACTACATCAAAGGCCCGCAAAGGATCCCCACTAATCGCCGCAGCTTGATCTTCGAGCACCATTAGAAAATCGCCCTTAATGATCTTAACCCGGTTATCATAAAGGCCATTTCCATTAACCTGCCCCAGAATTGCCCGGTTCCACCTGATAACAGCCGGTTCAATTTCACATACAACCACCTGGTTTACCTGTTTCCAGTCCAGGGCTTCCCTCAGGCTGAAGCCTACTCCCAGGCCACCCATCAAAACCTTTACCGGCCCTTCTTTCCGGGATGTTATTAATTTCAGAGCTTCCCTGACCGCGGCTTTTTCAGAAGCGCCATTGTAAGTGGCCATCAGGAAAACCCCATTGTAGATTATTTCGTACTCGGCGCCGCGGCGCTGAAGCTGGATTTCTCCCGCTTCTCCCCGGCACCTTTCAATTACATCTGCCTCTTGATCTTTCCATTCCATAACTTATATACCGATCCTAATATATGTCACCGCATTTCGCCCGGTAGTAATCGCTTTAACCGCCCCAGGTGATGCGGCCTGATCTCTCAACAACTGCCCCTAGAATAAACATCGGCCAAAAACAGCTGCCGAAATCTTTCATAGTATCAGTATTATAACACGGCCCCGTCAGGGGCTGTTTTTAAGATTGACAGGCCCTGTAAAAAAATTTACGATAACTCTATGATGAGAAACTCTGACATTTTGCTCTGCGATCTTGACGCCTTTTTTGCATCGGTGGAACTTTTAGACGATCCGTCTTTAAAGGGCAAACCGGTCCTGGTGGGCGGAAGTCCTGAAGGCAGGGGGGTTGTATCAACCTGTTCTTACGAAGCGAGAAAGTTCGGCGTTCATTCTGCCATGCCGATGAAAAAAGCTTTGACCTTGTGCCCTGACGCTATTGTTTTAAAAGGGCGAATGGTACGCTACAAGGAAATGTCGCACCGGGTCCGCCACATTTTTGAGCGCTTTACGCCCGATATCGAGGTAGTTTCCATAGACGAAGCCTACCTGGCAGTAAAAAAAGGCCGGGGGCTGGATAGTGCGAAAGCAATCCATATCGCGGTCAGGGAAGAACTGGGGCTGCCGATCAGCGTCGGTGTTTCCGTCAACAAGCTTCTGGCCAAGATTGCCTGCGACCAGGCCAAGCCCAACAATGTGGCCACCCTGTGGCCCGGGGAAGTTGAGGAAAAATTGTGGCCACTACCGGTACGAGTCCTTCCCGGTATAGGACCGGTGAGCGGGGACAAACTTAACAACCTCGGTATCAAGACCGTCAGGGACCTGGCTTCATATCCCAGGGAGACCCTGGCTCGCATCTTCGGCAGTCACGGTGAAGTCATATATGATTTTGCCCACGGCCTCGACAACCGTTCTTTGGAAACAGAACACGAAGCCAAATCAATCTCCGAAGAAACCACCTTTCCGGAAGATATCCATGACCGGGAAACGATCCATGCCGTCCTGCTGGAACTGGCCTCAGGAGTCGGCTACAGGCTCCGATGCGCCGGGGTAAGCGCCAGGACCATTACCCTGAAACTGCGGTTTGCGGATTTTCGGACCGTGACCCGCAGCCATACCCTGCCGGAAAGTACCTGCCAAGACGCTGATCT